>Ga0310786_10000250_pt1 | contig 90711 bp, 116 predicted proteins | sample AusTroGonzalo_MG_FD_203881 | JGI IMG/M metagenome (GOLD analysis project Ga0310786, IMG submission 203881) | Bovine rumen microbial communities from tropical cattle in Woodstock, Queensland, Australia - Gonzalo_03 (v2) (version 2) | ecosystem: Host-associated > Mammals > Digestive system >... | reverse complement strand
TATTGGTTCATTACGTACATCTTCAAGACTTGACCCATCAACCGCAGCAGAATTGAGTAATCAAGTGAAAGATATGTATGTAAGCAACAGAAGCAATTTTAAAGAAGAAAAGATTAAAATGGTTAAGGCAGCAGGTCAATTTAAAATTGGTGATGAAAAATCATTTCATATTCTTGCTCCTAATGGTAATCCTGTTACTACAACCGTATCAAAAATACTTAATGGCTCATTAATTTTCAGTGAAGATAGACATAGTCTAAAAGAAGTTACACTGAATAACGGTAAATCAATTGAGCAAACTATAAAAGATGGTGAACTTGAAAACGTACGTATCGGTTATCTTGATGGCGGTTTGAATCTTGTTGAAAATTATGTTGCAGACGACAGTCATATAAGCATTATTGAAGGTTTCAGAAATATCAATTCTAAGAGACCTGGTAGAATCGTAATGTTGTTCAAACGACCTGATGGCAAACATCAGATGATACCGTTAAACATCGCTCAATGGAAAGATATTTTTAACAGTAGTAATCCTATTGCGACAACATTAAATGAAATACTATACGATGCTTATACATTATATACGAATCAAAGAATCGATGTATTTACAAAGAATTCACAATTAAGCACAAAAGGTGGTATAATGTCAAGATTGCATAAGGCATTACATATACCTGAAATGCTTTTAATATATGAACCTGATGGAGCAATTTCTGTAGCATTAAATGATAAAAGAAATAAATACAAAAATGCTGATGGCAGAAAGCCAAGACCTAAATCATTTGAAGAATTTGTTGATGTATTTAGAAATGTCTTTGGCGAATGTCTTATCAATGTAAATAGCGAAGTTCTTAAAGACAAACAGCAACTTGGACAATATATATTATCTGACATATTTACAACTAACTTAACTTCTACAGAATTCCATAATGCTTATTACACGGTTAAACCGATTGATGCAACAGGAACGAAAAAGAAGTCAGACAAAGATATGCCTGAACAGTACAAACTTAAAGAGAACGAACTAAATAAAGTTTATCCCGAAAAAGTTTGTACGTATGACGGTAAAGATATTTATCTTGCAGAGGATAATAAAGGTAAGTTAGACTTGTATATGCGTGATGAAGATACATTCAATAAAAACGCATTTGGAAACAATACTTCGACATCTAAAAGATTGTTGATTATGAACTATGCTAAATTAAAGAACGGTATAGCAATTGACACTAATCGTAAGGATAGCATTAAAGTAATAGACGGTAAAGAATGTCTTGTTCATCCTACCGATGATAAAATCTACGGAACACGCTATTATGACGTTTCTAACAACTTCAAAGATATAACCGAAGATATTACCTCATCACAGAAGAAAAAAGACGACATAGATGCTGAAATCGAAGATAAGAAAGCAAGACAATTGAATCCGAAAGATACTAAGAAAGCAAAGGAATTATTCGGCTCAGAAAAGTTTTTGAATAAACTTAAAACCATAAAGCCAAATCTATTAGATGGTGCTATATCGAATATTCCTATGGAAAAACTTAGTGAATTTGATGGCAATATGGATAAGTTTTCAAGAGTACAGCAATCGAATATCAAGTACATAAACGACAATTTCGGTAATGAATTTGGTAAAGAGATATTCCAGATGCTTTCATTGATTAAACAGAAATATAAACCTAACTTCTTCAAAACACTTTTTGAAAGAACAAAAAATCTTACAGGAGATGAATTGAAAGATGCTATTGATAAAGTGTTCAAAGAAAATCTAATTCAAGATAATATTGATGAAGCATTAAGTACAAAAAGAGATTATTGCTAATGAAAATATTGTTGTTCAAGGTATCAACTTGTTCTCAATGCCAAAAACAAGAAGCATTACTGCAAAAATACGGCATTAATTATATTCCTTGTGAGTTGTTTAAGAACAGGCAACTTGCAAGGAGATATAATGTTACAGATGTGCCAACTACATTGCTTATCGATTATAACAACGATGTTATATTAAGATATAATACGACTATGTATTATTCGCAATTAGAGAACCTAAAAAATATTTTAGGCTAAAAATTTTATAAAAAAAATTGAAAAAAGATTTGGAATTATAATTTTCGTAATATATATTTGCAATCAAAATTAATGTTTCATTATAAAAATAATAAGGAATGAATGATGATGAAGATGTAGAATGCTGCCAAGATTGTCTATCGTTAGCAATAAAAGATATAGGCTGCAATCTTCCATATTGTAGTGAATGTAACGGTACAAATATTATACGGCTTTCATTTGAAGAATGGGAGAAAAAGTGCCTTGAAACCAAACATGATTTTAGAATTGTTAAACCTCATAAAAAATAAATAAAATGGCAGAGATGAAAGTAGAAAAACAACAGGTCTTGGAAGAAATGACAAATGAACAATTAATTGAAATTGCGAAAAACCAGGCTGAAACATTAGAAAAGGCAAAAGATACGGTATCGAAAATGTACAATGACATTCGTATGCTTCAGGATGAAAGAATTTTCGCTCGGTTAAACTACCTGTTTAAAGTTCTTGATTACAAAAACTATTTCTCAGACAAAGACAATTTTATTGGAGACGACAAGGAAAGAGAAACATTTGTTTTTGATTGCGTTGAAGAAATCTATAACTTAATGAAATTGCCTAAAAAGAATGAGTAACGACAACAGAAAATATTCAAAAGCCTTTTTAATAAAATCGAATAATAACCCATTCGAAATTTGGCTGACTTACATTGGACCTCAATTTAATTTAACCAATAGAGAAGTCAAATTCGGAGGGCTTCTTCTCAAATATTACAAAGAGATTGAAAAGCATTTTACCGATAAAAACGGTAATGTTACAAATCGTGAAGACATTGATACAATATTATTCTCAACAAAATATAAAAAAATAATTAAAGAAGAAGCCAATTTATCGGATAATTATTTCGATGTGTTATTGAATAAATTGAGAAACCATGATATAATCATATCTAATAATAAATTAAATCCAAAGATTGTTCCAGAATATATATCAGGGACATCAACACCGATGTTAGGTTTATTAATTTATATACAATGATATTTAAAAAAATAACTCCTCCATCTGAAGGACAAGACTTCCAAACATATAAAAAATTCGTACAGACAAGAGGGAAAACAAAATATCCTTCAATTCGATTAAATTCGGAATTTATTGAAGATTCTTACGAAAGAGAAGTTATCAGAAAAGTATGTATTGGAATCGTAAAAGCAATTATCAAAGGACATGATATTCCTATTCCATACTTAGGATGTTTGACATATCAACATAATTTAGTTGCACAAGTAAATGCTGATGGAACTGATTATCGTTCAATAGATTTTGAAAAACAGATAATTCATGAATATAATCAATCGGAGTTTGATGAAAATCCGAAATATTCAGGAAATACAATATTAAAATTTTATTTAAAACGAAAATCAAAAAATAAAACCAAAAGTTATTTATTCTATCCGCATTGTTTTATGTATAGATTAGTAATGAACGAACAGTTCGGTAAAGAATACAAAATACCGTCGCACTATGAAAAACATTTTAAATAAAGTATATAATGACGTATCTAAAGAATTAGGAGTTAGACCTTCTACGGTAGAAAGAATATTTGCAAATTATTGCAAGACAATAAAAACAAAAATTGAAGAATGCGATGGCAAAAAATACTTTTGTGTATCATTGCCATATATAGGTAAAATTAAAAATTTTGTAAAATATGAAAATAAAGGAAATCAAAGAGATTAAGCCAACATTCAACGGCGTTATTACTACTGCCGACCGAAATGAAAAGTCATCAATTATCCATGGTGTTCAGCAACTTAAAGAACTCGAAGGTCAATTGCAAACTGTACAGCGTGTTGTATCTATTGGCAATACAGTACGTAACTGTGAAGTAGGAGATGTTGTTATTGTATCATTTGATATGTATGCACAACTTAAACATTTGCCTGGGTCTCTTGCTGAAACTACGATAAAAGATAATCCTGTTGTATCTTATCAAATACCTACAATTACTATTGATGGCAAAGAATATTTACGCTTAGTTGATACAGATATTAAAGAAATTATTGAATCGTGTACATATATTGAAAACGGAGCAGAAAAAGTATATAAAAAGAAAAAAGAAAAATAATTGTTTGTTCATAGCTGATTACGTATGTCCTATGGTGTAATGGCAGCACAGCAGATTTTGGTTCTGTTAGTTGAGGTTCGAATCCTCGTAGGATAACCAATTTATAAAATGATGATGAATAGAATTGAGAAATTTGTAACGGCATTTTTCCTTTGGGTATATCTTCCATTTGCTATTGCAAATCTAATGGAAGAAAACAAGAAGAAATCTATCGCTATCTTTATAGCGTTAGTTGGACTTACTTTGTTTTGTTTTTGCCATAAAAGTCATAAAAATATTGATATTATAGATTTAACACCTGCGTTTTCTAATAACAATGTTCGTAAGCACACTTGTGAGTATATCGTTATCCATCACGCAGGTGGCGACGGAGTTATAAACGACGTGGTCAACGTACACTTCCGAGAACACCAATGGCATAGCCTTGGCTATCACTATATGGTTGACAAGGAAGGCAAAGTGTATCAATTACGTAATGACAACGAGAATTGTCCTCATTCTTTATATTACAACGACAATGCAATAGCAATACTTTTGATGGGCAATTTTAATGAAAAAGAACCAACAAAAGAGCAATGGAAATCGGCATTAGCACTTACGGTTCTCTTACAAAAGAAATACAATATTTCAACTGAAAATGTAAAAGGACACAAAGAATTGGAAGGCAATGTAACAGATTGCCCAGGTAAAATGTTTAATCTTGATAAATTTAGAAACGAATTATGAATACTATCATAAAATGGAGAACTTGGAAATATAACTATCAACAAGTTAAAGGTTACTTTTGGGCTATTCCAATTGTACTTTTTATTATTATTACCATATTTTGCGTAACTTGTAATAGCAGTAAACAAACATTCGATGAGTATTTTAATGAAGCAATAACTGAATATCAGGCTAATACAGGCGTTACTCTTTATCCATACGGTATCGAATGTCTAAAAAAGGCTTCTACAAATTGCAAGAATAAGGAAGAAGTACTTGAAATAATCTATCAAAATGAAAAATGGTTTAGAAAATGATTAAACTGTTTAAATTCGAGAACTACAAACTAACCATTTCAGAAGAAGCGTTTACAATCAAAGTGTTCGCTGATATTTGGAATCGTGACAAATCTAAAGATAAAAGTATTGCTATATCTGAACTTGGGTTTGTATATCATTTCTGCGACCCACGTTCAGATTATGCTTCAATCGTATCTGAACCTGAACGTGAACAAGCAATTATCGAAGGCGAAGGTTTAACCAAATGGAAGCCTGATACACTTGTAAAAGAAGCAATGACATACTATGAGAAGTTCAAACCAATGGCAGCACTTGTTTTAGAAGATACGAGAGTTGCAATTGATAAAGTAAGAATATTCTTACGAAATATTGATTTGAACGCTACCGATGCTAATGGGAAGCCAATATATACGCTTTCTAATGTTGTTTCTGCTATTGATAAAGTACCAACACTTATCAAGAAACTTGATGAAGCAGAAAAGGCTTTAACAAAAGATTTACAAGCAGTAACCAAAATGCGTGGCGGCGCAGAAAAGAGTTTAATGGAAGATGACTTTCTTGAATAAACAAGAAAGTCATTATGGATGGGAATAACTAAGTGGAAACGTACAATAAATATCAAACACAACTTACCGAAGAGTTGCTTGCTACCTTGCCACAAGAAGTAGTTGAGCAATTGTTTGAGTTTATCAATACAGTTCCATTTATACGCAACTGCATAAGAGAAGATAAGCCGAAAGCGAAAGACTTAAAAAGAGATAGCAAAGGACGTATCATTGTAGACGTAACTAAGCCACATATTCTTGAAAATATGGACTATTTTCGTCAGGCTGCAATATTCTATCAGAAGAATAAATGTTATACGTTTTTAAAACCAAATCCGAATCCGAACAGCGAATACGGTAAATGGATAAGACAAGAACGTGATAGATGTTGGAACGGTATGGTACGTGAATCGGATGGCGAGTGGATTACAGGTTATATGTATTTCTATTTAAATTATTCTCCTATTATACAATCAAAAATTCGTAAAGGCAGTAAAATTGCGGACCGTGTTATAGATTTCCCCGAAGTATGGGAAGGTGTTTACTATGCTTTTCATTACATTGACCAAATGCGAAACGGTGGATTATATAATGAATTCAAAGGTGGTCAACACGGTGCAGAGTTGGCTCGACGTGGTGCAAGTAAATCGTATATGCTCGGTTCGATGGCAGCGCATAATTTTATATTCGGTGAAAACAAAGAATCTAATAAAGAACATAAAACAATCATTACCACATCGAAAAAAGAATACCTTGTTAAAGACGGTACTCTTAATAAATTTATGTCAATAATTGACTATTGTGCTTCTTATACTGAATTTCCACGACGACGTTTAAAAGAATCCATTCAAGAAATGACATGGATAATGGGATATAAAGATGCAGAAACAAACATTGCACGTGGTACACAAAATACCGTAATAGGCGTTGCTGCCGATGAAGAAAGTAAACTGCGTGGTAAGCGAGGACACATTTATGTTGATGAGTTCGGCTCGTTCCCAAAGTTATCAAAACAGTATAACGTTTGGCTACCGTCAGTTCAAGAAGGTGATATTGTTTTTGGTATGATATTCCTTGTTGGAACAGCAGGTGACAAGGAATCAGATTTTCAAGGTGCTCAGGAATTAATGTACAATCCAAATGGCTACAATCTTTATGCATTACCAAACGTTTACGATAAAGAAACACAAGGTAAAAAGCGATTTGTTTATTTCTTCCCTGCATATTTAAATAGGAAGGGATGCTATGATAAAGACGGTAATTCTGACGTAATTAAGGCTATTATTGAGATTCTACTAAATCGTTACAGAGTTAAACATAATTCTTCTGACCCTGCAACAATTGCTACTACAATAGCAGAAAATCCAATAACACCTGCCGAAGCAATTATAAAAACAGGTGTAAATATTTTCCCTGTTACTGAACTTGGTAATAGATTGGCACAACTTGACAATCAACCTAATTTGTTAAATGAAATCAATGTAGGTTCGCTTGTTCAAAACGGTAATCAGATAGAATTTAAGCCTGACAATTCAGTTCCTATTCGTGATTACTATAAATATAAAAATGATGGCTCTGAAAAACTTGACGGTGCAATAGAAATTATTGTTATGCCTGAAAATGATAGGAATACAGGTAAACCATTTTCAGGTAGATACATTGCAGGACTTGACCCTTATGAAAACGATAAATCAGACGAAAGTACTTCGCTTGGTTCGATGTTCGTTTTTGATTTATTTACAGACAATATCGTAGCAGAATATACAGGTAGACCTATGTTTGCAGAAGATTATTATGAAAACGTTCGCAAACTTTGTATGTTTTATAATGCTACACTAAACTATGAAAACAATAAGAAGGGCATATTTGCTTACTTTTCAAAAATGAATTGTTTGTATTTATTATCCGATACATTGGATTATTTACGTGATAAATTACTTGTCAAATGTTCTACATTTGGTAATACAAGCAAAGGTACAAATGCTACACAAGCAGTCAACAATTATGCTCTTACTCTTATCCGAAATTGGCTATTAAAACCTGATACAGTTACCAATCAAGACTTGAATGGTAATCCTGTCGAAGTTTCGATTCCACATCTTTATACGCTAAGAAATAGGGCATTATTGAGAGAATTAATGCTATTCAATCCTAACGATGGCAACTATGACCGTGTTTCTGCACTCGGTATGTTAATGCTATTACGTGAAGATAGAATAGTAGCATACGGAGGTAATGTAAAACCTGATGATGAAATTGATAAAGATTATCTTGGGAATGACGATTTCTTTACACGTAATTATGATATAAGATTTAAAGTGAAACTCTCTTTGCAATAAGCGATACTTACAATTTTATTAAGGGATAATGAAACAATATCATTATCCCTTATTTTTGTCTAAAATTAATATTATGGAATTTATTTTAAAGCAAAATAATCCAGAAATTAGGGAGAAAATCAGACAAGCAGGAATCAATGTTTGTTCTTGCGCTGAATATAAAAATTCAGTATGGCTTGATTTTATGGGTATTAATGGTGTTCATGGTGTAGGTTACTCGGATGAAACAGAGGGTAATTTAACAGTAGAACAAGCATTAGCTAGATTTCAAGCAGATGTTAAAGATATTGTATACTGCAAAGACATAAATGAATTTATAACTAAAATAAAAAACTATGAACTTTGAAGGAGTTGAATCTACATTATTGGAATTTCTAGATAATCCATTTGAAAACATCAATGCAGAATCTTCAGATTTTACTCTTAAAATAACAGGAGAACCTCACGAAGTTACTGAAGAAGTTGATGGTGAAATGCAGACATTTAAATGTTTTCCTGTAGAAGAAATTTATAGATAAAACTTACAAAGGAGGAAATTAGTTATGGTACAAGAATTAAATAAAGCAGCACAAGAATATGTAAGTAATAATACTTCAAAGCAAACTGATATACAAGTTGCTATGTACCAAGCATTTCAAGCAGGTGCTAATTGGTATAAGAATATCATTGATAATTTTAAAGTATACTTAAAGATACCAATGACAACTGAGTATAGTGATGATTTATCATTTTTTGATGAGGAAAAAAGAACTGTTGTAGAAGGTACTGAATTTAATGAAAAAGACCATTTTGGAGATGATGTATGTTGTTGGTATGTATCTACTGTTATAGGTGCTGTTAAGGAAGAGGACAAACAATGGTTACTTAGCGAAATTTCTGAATTAGGATGTAATCCTTCGACAGAAGAAGTCATTAAAGGTTTATTTAAAGTTGATAATTATAAAAACTAGTAACTATGAAAATCATTGAACCAAACGTAACAGAAGTAACAGAATTTGAAGGAGTTGATAATTTCTATAAGGCAGTAGCACGTGCTGCAAGAATTTGTTATGCAAGTGACAAGACAACTGAAGATAAAGCATTAGTAGAAAGGCTTATTGAAAGTAAGCATTTCAGTCCGTTTGAACACGCTGTTATTTATCTCGATATTGATAAATTACAAAATGACCACTTGATTCCTGACTATTACAAACCGAAGATGATTTGTATTTTGTGTGTTACAAATAAGTATTCAATACAAAAAGGAACTCTTGGTAATAGTTATTATGCAATAAATGGTAGAATTTTGATTGAATCAATAATCAAGTATAACAACAAAAAGAATGAAAATACTTCAATAACTAAAACTATTGATGAAACGCTTCGTTTTATAAATAAATATCAAGAAAGAAGAAGTTTTTTCAGGTCCTTCATAGTAGACACTTCAATTGGTTGTACTCGTGAAATGAACCGTCATCACGATAACTTCTACATATGTGAACAGAGTACTCGTTACTGTAATTTCTCTAAAGATAAGTTCGGTGGTGAAGTTGCATTTAATAAGCCTTATTGGTATAATACAAAAAATGATGTTTATAAAGAATGGTGGAAAGGTGCTATGAAAAATGCAGAGATGCTTTATATGACAGCAATTAAAAACATACCAGAAGATTTAAGAAACTGTTCTGATAATGAATTCGGAATGGGATTTCATATTGATGAGGCTCGTGGCATTCTTCCACTTGATACTCATACAAGAGCAATTTATACAGCCACTATAGAAGAATGGGAGCATTTTATAGATTTGAGATTAAAAGGAATAACAGGCAAACCACATGGCGACATACAAATAATAGCAGATAAAATCAATAATATAATAAATAAATGATTGAAGTTGGGAAATCATATAAATTACCATACGAAAAACTTCCATTCAAAAAGAAAACGGAAAAATGGCGTAGGCAGCACTTAGACTGGGCTGCTAACGAATCATTTATTTCGTGTGATAATACAAGAACTGACGTACTTGCTATGCAAATTAATTATGATTTGTATAACGGTATTGTGCATATAGAAGATATGGAAAAGGTATTGAATCCCGAAAAGATTCAGGCTAACTTTATTCCTAATAACATCCAACACATGCCGATTATTAATAGCAAGGTGAATGTTCTTATTGGAGAGGAAGCGAACAGAGTATTTGATTGGCATGTAGTTGTAACAAATAGCAATGCCATCACAGAAATGGAGATAGAAAAAAGAGATGCTATTTTCGAACTCTTACAAAAAGAAATACAAGGACAAAGTAAAAGTGAAGAAGAATTTCAACAGAAGTTACAACAGTATAGCGATTATTTTGCACTTGAATATCAGGACCAACGAGAATTAACTGCTAACTATCTACTTAATCACTATGTAAAAGAATTACGTGTTCCTATGTTATGGAATAACGGTTTTATAGATGCTTTAACTGTTGGTAGGGAACTTTATCAAGTAGAACTTGTTAGTGGTGAACCGACAATAAAAAAACTTAATCCAAAGAAAGTTCGCATCTATCGTTCTGGTAATACATCAAAAATTGAAGAAGCAGATATTATAGTTTTAGAAGATTATTGGTCTCCTGGGCAAATTATTGATACATTCTACGATAAACTTACAGATACAGATATTAAAAAAATTGATAGAATGAATTTCGATGGTGATGATAATTCAGAAGAAAATGAATATTCAATGACACCGAGCGGACTTCAAATGTTATCTGATGTATTTGAAGAAAACAAAATCAATTTCAAAAAAGTTTTTGGAGAACAAGAATCGTTGTTACCGTATGACTTAGACGGCAATATCAGAGTTATCCGAATGTACTGGAAGTCGAAGAAAAAAATACAACGTATCAAACGATATAATCAAGAAACAGGTGAACCTGAATATCTTTTACGGTCAGAAATATATAAGGCTGATGAAGTAAATGGAGAAGAAGCAGAACCATATTGGATAAACGAAGCATGGCAAGGTACTCTTATCGGTAAAGATATTTATGTAGATATACGTCCGTGTCCTATTCAGTTTAACCGTATGAGTAATCCGAGCCGTTGTTATTTCGGAATTATCGGTACTATTTATTCTGTAAACGATGATACTCCATTTTCGCTTGTAGATATGATGAAACCGTATAGTTACTTTTACGATGCTATTCATGATAGACTTATTAAGACTATTGCACATAGTTGGGGTACTATGGTTAAGTTTGACCAAACACGTATTCCAAAAGGGTGGGACTTGGATAAGTTCTTATATTATGCCAAAAATATGGGCATAATCATAGAAGATAGTGCTAAGGAAGTAAATTACGGTAGAAACACTAATACAACTGCCGCAGGAGCATTTAATTCAAGTGCATCTGTTGTTGATGCAAGCGGACAGCAAATACAACAGTATATACAATTGCTTGAATATATCGACAATACTATGGGTAAAATGGTTGGTATTACACCTCAACGTGAAGGTCAAGTATCTAACCGTGAAACCGTAGGTGGAATCGAACACGCTACAACACAATCAAGTCATATTACTGATTGGCTTTTCAAGTTACATGATGATACAAAACGTAGAACGCTTGAAGCATTACTTGAAGTAGCAAAATATTCATTGAAGGGTAAGAGTAAGAAGTTTCAATATATACTACCAGATGGTTCAATGAAATTAATGGATATAGACGGAGATATGTATTGTGAATGTGATTATGGATTGATGATTGACAATAGCGAAGATACTCAAATGAAAAAACAACAAATCGAAACTATTGTACAAGCAGGTCTACAAAATCAACAAATTAATTTCAGTACTGCACTTAAAATGTTCTCTACTGCTTCAATGGCAGAGAAACAAAGATACATCGAAAAGAACGAACAAGAGATACAGCAGCAACAACAACAACAAGCACAGCAAGAGCAACAAATGCAACAACAGCAACAGCAAATGCAATTGCAGTTGGCTAAGCAAGAGCAAGAGTTTCAACTTAAACTTGCTAAGATTAAAGCGGATGCACAGATTGAAGTTGCGAATATTACTGCTAATGCTTCTATACAAAATATGTATACGAAAGTACAATCTACACGTGAAGTTACAGAAGATGTTCGTCAGACACTTGAAGAAAAAGCACGTGAATTTAATATTAAGACTACAAACGATATTAATAAAACTATGATAAAGGCAAACGCTCAAATAGTTAAAGATATAAACAAATAATTATGGGATGTTTTCAAAACGATAATTGGAGAAACGATTTTATCGCTTATGTCAAAGACAAAGAGGTAGAATCTGTAATGACAGATAAATATTGTAATGAGGTATTAAATAGTAATATCTTTAAATACTTCCAAGACAATAATCCTACATTGTTTCAAGATTATACTACACTTGCATATAAATCGTTATTAGCAGGATATAAAGAAAAGTTAAAAGAATCTACTGACAAGAGTATAAAGAAAACTATTCCAGAAGAAATTGAAAAGAAACTTGATAACGATTTGCTTCAAGCGGATATAGTAGAATTTGATACAAACAAATGGCTTAAAACTTTAAGAGACAATATAGTTGAGGAAAAAGTCGTATCAGAAGATACTTTACAAACTGAATCAATTGATAATCTTAAACTTGCTGATTTAAGCATCGATGTTGACACTCAATTGATGCAACAAAGTAGTAAGAATAAACGCAGACTAAGATGGCAAGATTGGATTAAAGATAATCCTCACGGTATTGTAGCATATCGTACAAGCCGTAAAAATGAAGAATTTGCAGACCCTAAGTATGCATTGAGAACTCGTTCAATGGGAAATCCTTTTATGGGTTGGCTTAAAGACGGTGTTCGTGGTAGAGATTCAATTTTATTTGAGAATTGGCTTAAAACAGGCGATAATAATGGCAATAAACTTGCAACAGAAGAATTGCGTCAAGCATATCTTAAACTTATTGAGGATGCAAAAAAATGGGATGCTAAGGTATTGTATTGGCAAGAAACAGAACCATCTAAATCACACGCTACGGTTATCAGTAAAATGATTAATCCGCAACGTGTAAATAAACTTTCAAAAAAAGAGCAAAAAGAACAAGAAAGGAAAATTGCCAAACAAGATTTGCTATCTACAAAAAAAGTTAAAGATGTTAAGATAACATCGAACTTTTCAGCATCTGAAATTTTTGATAACGAAATTAATGATAACATTGATGATATTATTAACAGTGATTCGGAAGTATACATCTTATATAGCAATAACGAGCAAGAGAAAAAAGACTTTGTTGAAAAAGTAGATAAGCAATCAAAAGATAAAGTTGTTTATATCAATCCTTCTTCAAGTTCAATTAAGAAAGCATTTGCACTACATAATAAAATAGCAATTGTTACAGGTAATGGAACTATTGGAAAGAACATTGATAATCTGTATAAGAACGTTAAAATAGACCAATCTGCTCCGACTGTAAATAATGGTGATTTTTTTGAGAATCACGACCTTATATTATTCAGCCATAAAATTCAACACGAATATAACAAGGTCTTCACAGTAGGTCAAGATAAGGAAGTTACGATGGCACAAGTGCTTCGCAATATACGTAATGAATATAACGAAATGACAGCAGAAGAAAAAGATACGTATAAGGGCGAGATGTACAAGTCATTGATTGATAACTTTGACCATATTAAAACTATTATCACTATAAAAGAAAAACTTGATGAAGATGAGATAGAAGACTACGAAAACACTAATACAGAAGATGCTTTATGGAGTGAATCACATTCTACTTCTAATATGCCGAAAGATGATATGCTTTTAGGTTTATTATCATCATTTGAAAACGGCAAGGAAGATGAACTTGGTACACCATTATATTATGACCCGATGATTGTTAATAACATTCTTACAAGGATGATAACAGGTTCTAAGGATAGAAATGATATGATAAAAAAAATATCAGAGAACCAACGTAAATATAAATTCTTTCCACGGTTATTGCAGGAACTTGAAAACGATAAATCTGGACGACTTAAAAGCATCTTATTTACTAAATACGCAAATCTATACTTTGCTAACTATGTAACAATAAACGGCAACCGTATTATAGATGAAGGAACTGCATTTGCTACAACGTCAATTAACTTAGGAGTTGTAAATAATCCCATTCCTACACTTTGCGTATTTAGTGAAGATTTCGACCAAAATTCAACGGAGATACTTGCAAAGATACTTACACTTAATTCAGGTTTAGAAGGAACTGATGACCAGAATAACGAACAATTAAAGCAATATTTGTTACAAGCAGGATTTGAGTTGCAAGATGATGAACACAACCTGAACGTATTGAGCAATGATGAATTACAAGAAATAAAAACAAATCTTGGACAAATATATGCTAATCGAGCAAAGTATGGATTTGATGATGTAACGGATTTTATAGATTCAAATAAAAATTTCTACAATAATATATTAAAGATATTAAACTCTATTTCAGAGCAAAAGACAGAATCTATTATCAGAACTAAAAATCAAAGTGTATTTGTTTGTGCTGATAAGAACTATATTGACAGAATGTTTGATGGTTTACGTAAGGACCAAAAGAAATTTATTATTGATGAGTTTCTAAAATACGAACTGTTTACTTCAAATGCAAGACAATCTTACGAAACAGCATCAAACGGTTGTTATAGTTCATTGATTAAGAAATTAGCATTATCTGAAAACGATGATTGGTTCAGAGTTAGCCATTTCTTTGTTTACAAAGAAAAAGATTCTAATCCGTCAAAATATTCTGAATTAACAGTTGATGAACTTGCAGAAATTAACCGTAAGATATTTTGGAAAGAAGCAGGTGTAACAGGTGTTAATAAAGAACAGTTTGTTTGGGTACACGCACCTATTTATGCTGATAAGGGTTCGTTACATTTCTACCGTGTTCCTATTGTTGATATAGAATCAATTGGTACGGTAACTTATGAAGAAGGTTATACAGAAGCGAAAGAACCTCAAATTATTACTGAAATTAAAAACCTCATCTTGCTTGAAACAAATCGTATAAGTAGAGCAAAAGATAGATGGAAACAGATTCAAAATGGTACACTTGAACCTATTGATTGTTACGACATATTAAAAGGTAAACCTGGTAATGCACATAAATATTGTTTTCAACCATTCCTGAATAATTTTAAAACACGTAAAAATGAAAAAGGAGAAGAATATAATGTATCGTTGTATGATGTATTACAGGAAGCAAAATCGAACTTAGAAAAAGAAAATATTATACACGAAGCAGCAGTTCAAATATATCGTAGGATATTGTTTGAAGATGTATTTAAACATTCTGATAAGGATTTAACAAATACTTTTAAAGCGTTAATTGATGCATTACAAGCAAAAGATTATACTCTTTATAATGAAACATTAAATGCAATCAAAGGAATAGATAAAAATATCCAAGAACAAAGAGATACATTAAAAGCAAACGGAGATGAATATGAATACGAAATAAATGACGAAGAACGTATAATTGAACGTATGCAACGTGTAATGACATCGTACATTCGTCAAGCCGATATACAGCAATTAACAATCTCTGACCCTGCGTTCTATAAAAATGAAGTAGACGTACAGAAACGATATGCTCAAGTCCAAGCAGGCTATCAAAGACCTGATACCAAATCTAAATACGGCAGAGAGTATATGCGTACTATCTACTTAAAAGATTTCAATATGTCATTGAGTGATGAGCAACTTTTAAAAATGAAAAACTTTTTACAAAGAGCAGCAGAACAAGATGGTGTAAATATTGATGTCGATGCTATTGTAAGTTCTTTTAGTAATGGTAATATTAATGTTGCAGATGCTCAGTGCTTTCGTTGTTTATCTTCTTACCGTAGCGTTAGAGATATGTTTGGTCAATGGACAGATAAAGACGAAGCATTATATCAAAAAATTCAAAACGGAGAAACTATTACAGCAGATGACTATTCACAAGTATGGCAGACATTAAAACCGTTTGTATACACTCAACAAGAAAGCGAATATAAAGATGAAAAAGGTGCAAGCCATAATCTCAAAGTAGGTTATCAATACAAAAACTCAGAAAACGTATTGTTCAATATGTATATGCTATTCGGTGATAATCGTTCAGCACTTGCTGAATTAAACCGTTTTATGGAAGAATATGATATTGATACAGTACAATTTGAATCAGCAGTAAAGGTTGGACGTGAAGGTCTTATTGACTTGAACAACATCGAACCTGACCAAATCTTTAATTACTTGGAAGAAAAAACAGGTGTTAAGACAGATGAGATTGTTCACGAAACTGATGAGATTGATGAGAACGGCGAAAAAAAGAAAGTTAAATCAAAAGGAAATTCACACGTTATTCACGAGATACCTTATTCTGAATATGGCATTAAAACAAGTACTCCGCCACATATGTACGACACCGAACAGCAACTTGGTTCGCAGTTGAAAAAACTATTACAAGGAGATATACCTGACAATGCAGAAATTTATCTTGATACAGAAGGACTTTTGTCAGGTTTTGATAATGCTGCTCAAGATGAGCAAGGTAAGATAACATTCAAGGTTAATGGTGAAGAAATCGAATTAAAAGAAAAAGAAGAAATACAACCTGATGGCACAAAGAAAACACAACGTTATCTTGATAAAGAAGGATATTTGAAACTGTTTAACGGACTTTTGTCAGATATGATACTTGATGAGTATAAAGATGTTCAAGAAATCTTTTCTGATAACGAAAGGCTGTCAAATGCACTTCAAGAGATGATGGGTACTTCGCCTAAATATGATTACGATATAAAACAAGCGTTGAAAGTAAAAGACGGCAAATGGGTTGTAGACCCGAAGAACCCTGCGATAAAAGATAAAGTCGTATTGCTTATGTCGTCTATTTTAAAGAACCGTATTAACAAACAACTTACACGTGGTGGTACGGCTATTCAGATGGCTTGTTGGCGTGGAAATATTAAACACGATGATGGTACATACGGACCATTAAAAATAGTAAGAGATGAATCTACAGGTAGGATTCTTTATATGGAAGCACTTATGCCAGCTTATTCAAAATCTTTTATTGATAGTATGATTAATCCTGATGGTATACTTGACCCACGTAAATGCAAGGATAAAAATCTACTTAATGCTTTATGTTACCGTGTACCTACAGAGGATATATATTCTATGATACCGTTAAAGATTGTTGGTTTTACTCCGATGCAATTTGGTACTAACATTATGTTGCCACAAGAAATCACTACTCTTACAGGTAGCGACTTCGATGTTGACAAAATGTATATGTACTTCCCTGATTTCAAATTAAGAGATAAATGGAATATTGACAAAGATAAAGCACGTGAGTTCTTTAACAAATCATCAGTTAAGATGATGGCTGATATTGAAATAAAACGTCAGATTGATAAAGATAATCTTGAACGTAAAAACAATGGAGAACCTGAACTTACTGATGATGAAAAGAAAAGCATATCGGATAGAATTACAGACAGTTATTTTGATGCTTATTGTGTAGAAAGAAAATTTAAAGTACAACGACCTTATTTTGTTAGATTTGATAGTAACAAAGATATTAGTGAAAATAATACAGCACAGAAACGTAACTTATTGCTTTCGTTAATGCGTGGTTGTATATCATCTCCACACAATATTACAAAAGAACAGAATCCAGGTGGCTTTGACTATCTCAAAAAACTTGCAGGTGAAGTTAATCCAGAAGTTGCTCAACCGATGAACTTGACAGAGAGCCAATATCTCAACTTCTTTAACTTGAATATGACAGGCAAACGACTGATTGGTATTTATGCAAATCATAACGTTGCTCACGCATTATGTCAAAACTCTGGCTTAGGTTTGTCTAAACCAATTAAAATTGGAAAGCACGAATACAAATCATTATCCAATGTCAAAGACACAAATAATCGTCGTATAAGCCGAAATATTGCAGAGTTCTTGGCTGCATCTGTTGATAACGCAAAAGACCCTGTATTAGCAAAATTATGGCAGAATAACTATACAGCATCTACAACTTGTTTCTTAATGCGATTAGGAGTGCCGCCTAAGACAATTGTATCTATGTACAAATATCTTAATGATACTTATCCAAAAGAGTTTAAGAAATTTATGGATAAAGGACCTGCTGCTTTCAGAAGGTTTGCAATGGACTATAACCCTGAAAAACCTATGGCAGAATCATTCACTTATGAATATAAAGGTGCTGATTTAAATAGTGCTAATTTCTTTGCAATGCTTGGTTATTATGAAAGCACAATTCAAAATCTTGAAACTCTTAACTCTTTGTTGAAGTCAGATAGTACCAACGGTGCTATGTACGATGTAACAAGCATTATAGAGAATATTCTTAAAGTAAACAGATTGAAACAAGATTCAAATCTTGAAGGAGTTGATAATCTTATTCCTGACTTTGAAAATAACAAGGATATTCTCAAAATGTCTAAACAACAGATTGTAGAAGAAATCGAAAAAAAAGTTGGCAAAGGTAATGTAAAATCATACCAAACAGCATACTATCTAACTTGGGCAAATTTCCGTCAATATTTCTCGTCTATTATTGATGATGGTATGATTGACGAATGTATCAATCTTGGTATGCAATTGCCGAAATTTAATTCCGACAACATTAATAAATTTATTAACGATTACAAGAAACAGCAATTAAGATACTTGGATTATTTCAAACCGATACTTGTAAACAATCAGGAATTATCAGAAGAAGAACAAGCCGAAATTGCCGCAAAATATGGCATAGAAAGCACTGAAAGATTGCAGACTATATCGACCAATGAAATAATGGAAAACATTAAGGAGAGCGTTCCAAAACGTTTAGAGGAATTTAAGAATAAATATCCTGACAATATGTTTATAAAAATGCTTTCTCGTTTTAGTACAAAAGACGGCGATTATCTGATGATGAAAAATATTGCGGATATGAGAGCCGAAACAGTCAACGAAGTTAAAGAAGCGTTTAATGAACTATTCTCTAATCCTTATTCAAACGAAGATGCAGTAGAGCTAATTAAGTATGCATTGTGCGTTAATGGTTTCGGATATGACCCACGTTCTTTTATCTCAATGATACCTATTAAAACGCTTTCTCAAATCGAAGGAATACAAAATATCTTCAACTATTTCGAGATTGATAATTTGGATAATTTTGAGAATGAGTTTATTGTTAAGAATGACTTGGTAGATTACTCTTTGAGATTGCCAAAAGAATTGCCTACTGTATTTAAAACACCTTCTAAATCAAAAATTATAGGTACTCGACCTTACACTTATACTGATTATAAAACAAAATTGGAAGTCCGTGTACCAGGTAGATACTTTGTAAAATTGTATGAAACAGAAGATGGTGCTTATTATACAGAATATAAGGGAGAAGTAAAGAATCCTGATTATAAAGATAAGATTTACGAAATACTTGACAATGAAGTCATTTCACTTCAAATTGGCTCATACACTTATAACCAACGTGATTATGATGTAGATGAAGAAAAACGTGAAGAAGCAATCAATAATCTTGTTGATAATGTAATCAGAGAAGCAAACGAACAAGGTATTGACCTTTCAAATATTGACAAAGAAACTGTTATGAAGGTTTTGTCAGACGACAATTCGCTTGGTAGATTCTTCAATTTAAATGCCGACCCAATGTCAGTATATGACCCGATTAGTATTCAATGGTGTTAATCTAATAACTATACAAAATGAATTGCATAAACACAGAAAATAACAAACTATATTATAACCTTGTCAATCTATGTGATAGCGAGGAACAGGCAAAAGATTTGTTTGCAAGAATAATGAATCCGACATTCTTGAATGATTATAAAATCAAGAAAGATAAAGACGGTGTTCCATCTTTTAAAGATGTTTATAAGAAAGCAAAGTTGGGACAGCATTTAAAATCTGAATTACAAATTCAATTTCTTGAAAGCAATCTTAATCCTAAGACTGTAAAAGCATCACCTGAGAATATCGATTTGTTATGTCAAGAAGTAACTTTGTTCAATTCTGATAATGAACTGAATGACTATGTTGCTGTAATTGAACGCAATGCAGATGAAATATCAAGTAAAATTGTACGTAGGAATCATCAGACTGATATACTTTCTAAACAGATACAAACAAATGCCGACTTGAATAACTTTCTGAAAAACAAATTGGCAGAAGTAGGTGTTAGTGTAGGTGCTGTAAACGAACTTGAACGTAGACGTGGTATTGCAGGTGTTACTGACTTCAATCTTGCAAAAGATGCTACAAGCGGAACAGTAGAACTTATCAGAATCGCAAAAGGTGAAAAAGGCGCAGAAGCGTTACCAGAAGAATTTTCTCACTTTGCATTAGAAGCAGTCGGCGAAAATAATCCTCTTGTAAGTCGTTTGTATAATGCTATGACAGATGAACTTGTTATTGCAGTATTAGGCGACCAACTTGATAGTTATCTTAGTGCTTATGATGGTGATTTCAACAAAGTACGTAAAGAGGTTGCAGGTAAACTGTTATCCGAATATATCAAAGCAGAATACATAGGCAATCGTTCAAGTTTGTTAGAACGTGTTTTTGATGTTATTAAAGACAAGTTTTCTCAAATTGATGAAATGGAATTACGTACTGCATTGATTGAACTTGATGCTACTCTTACTAAGGCTTCAAAAGAGATTTTATTTTCTAACTTACTCAAAGAAACAGGTCTTGCTAACTTACAATCAAATGGAGTACAATACTATCAATTAGAAGAATCAGATAATGGTGATGATGGAGATACAGGAACACCAATAAATGACTTTCTTGACGAACAGCAAGCAGAAAGCAAAGAAAGAAAGATTATAAGAGATGAAGAAGAAGGTCCAAATTTTATAGATACAGATTCTGGTGTAGATGAAGATTCAGGAACTGACGATGGTGATACAGGACTTGATATAGGAGATAACGGTACAGATATTAATGACGAGGGTGTCGGTAGCGATGAAGGCACAAATACAGATATTGACGAAGGTGCTAATACAGACTTTGAAGATGCTGACCCTGAACTTGCAGAACAACTACGTGGAGTAAATTTCGATAATGATAACGGTATTGATAATCCTGGATTTGATGCGCTTGAAGAACAAAATAAAGCGACAAAACATAACCGTATAGACCTCGAAAAACTTGAAGAAGATTTCAATGAAGATGTTAAAGCATTAGAAGATGACTTAAAACAAAAAGGAGAATTTGATAAAATCACAAAGTTGTTTTTGAATATAGAATCTTCTCTCACTAAATTGAACAAACTTAACAGAAAGAAAGGATTTATATTCTCCGACTTTGATGGTAAACGAAAAATGCAGCAATTCCTTTATATGAAGAAAAACAAGAACCTTCTTGGTAACTTGTTATACTTCATACACAACAGTATAAAGAACTTACATACTGCTTGGAATATGTACGAGAATCCAAAAGATGAAAACCGTCAGTGTGATAATCTTATCATATTCAATAACACTGTTCAATCGCTTGAATATATTTTGAATACAACTGATATTCAGAATGTAATGGACGTTATATCAATGGAGTTTACAGAAGAAAGTGATATTCGTATTCAAGGCGTTATTCAGAAGTATGTAAAAGAGTTATCTTACTATCTCAATCAAGCAAAACAATTTGTACAAAACGAAGAATTACTATTAACAAAGAGCATATTATCAGAGAAGTTTGGTGATAAGTTCGATATTCCAATGACGCTTGATGAATCACAAACACTTACTTTGGACGACGAACTATCTAATGGAAAGCAAAAAGACGTATCTTTCTTGACAAGATTTTTTAGCAGTATGGCAAACTCTCCATCTCTGATATTGAAGATGGTTGACCAAATTGTAAAAAAGTCAAATGACAAACGCAGAAATACCGTATTTGAACTTAAACGTAAAATAGTTGCACTTGGCAAACAGTTCGTTAAAGAAACAGGAAATGATTTTGAATGGTTGTATCAAAAAGATAAAGACGGTAAACGTACAGGATATTATATATCTGAAATTGACTATAATGCTTATGACAAGGCATTTGAAGAAATTGTATTAAAGAATAAAGACAAATGGTCTCCGAAAGGTAACTTCAAGAAAGATAAATACAAAAAATATATAACTAAGTTCAATGAGTATATGGAAAAACATAACAATTTCCATAATCCTCAATGGGACAGACTTTCAGAAAAACAAAAAGAGTTTGCAAGAGAGTTCCTTGATTTGAAAGAAAGCCTTGATAATCATATGTATTATGAAATGGAAACTGTATATGATACTGATTTAGCAGAAGAAATCGGTGTTAGTGAAAGAGATGTTGATGATGTATATGATGATATGGCTAAGAATGGAGATTGGATTGCAAAGAAAAAACAAGAACTCCGAGAATTTAGACGACATAAACGAGCCGCTAAGACAATAAAAATCGAAAAATCACTTATCAATAAACTTAAAAGCGCAAAGGGCATAAAAGGCGTAAAAGACGAGTTACAGCAAGCATTCAAAGAGATGTGGACAAAAACATCGTCTGATGTAGAATTGTCAGAAGGAGATAAAGCATATCAAACTGACTTCAAAGGTGAACGTGTATACGATGTTCCTAAATTGTTTACATCTATGCGTGAAGGTGAATCAGAAGAAAATATGTCCCTTGATGCTATATCTACACTTGTAGCATATTCTGATGCAGCCGAAAACAGATACGAGAAGATGCAAATTGTAAGTCTCATTGAACTTATTCAAGATGTTGTTAACAAACGCACAGTAGCAGAAACAAAGGGCAGTAAGATAATTAAACGAGCATTAGAAACAAACTTTGGCAAGTTCGCACTACCTGTTGCATTTAACGGCGATGAAAGCAATATCTCTAAAATGCTTAAAGACTATATGGAATCTCAAATCTACGGTATGTGGAATGTAGATTTAGGCACAGTCGGCGACACTAATATATCGAAAGACAAAGTTGCTAATAACTTGTTATCACAAACTGCAATAACAGGTATGGCTCTCAACGTACTTGGTGGTATTTCAAACGTTGAAACAGGTAAAGCTATGATGCGTATCGAAAGTATTTGTGGTCAATTCTTCAACGTTAAAGATGTTGCTAAGGCAGATGTAGAGTATATGAAGAATATTGGTGCTTGCATAGCACAAGCGGGTGAACTTATCAAAGAAAACAAAATGGCTGTGTTTATCGAACAGTTCAATATTCTACAAGATTACGAACAAGAAGTATTACATACAGAATTTGACACTAACAATTTTGTTCGTTGTTGCTCTGAACAAGGATTGTTTATTCTCAATAACTTAGGAGAGCATTTCTTGCAGACACGTACAGCATTGGCAGTAGCAATGTCTACAAAAGTTAAAGATAAAAGTGGTAAAGAGATACCGTTATGGGAAGCAATGGAACTACGTGATATAGATTCTGAGCATCCTGAATACGGTAAAAAACTTTTCCTGAAAGAAGGAGTTACTAAGTTAGACGGTACTGAGATTGAAGATGTTCAAGAATATTTCAATAAATATTCTCACAGAGTACAAGCAATAAATCAAAGAATGCACGGTATTTACAACTATGAAGATAGGTGTGCTGCTCAAAGATATGCAGCAGGACGATTCTTCTATCAGTTCCGTAAATATATTCCTGTATCAATTCAAAGAAGATTCGGACAAGTGCAATATAACTTTGACCTTGATTCTCCGACAGAAGGATATTACAGAACGTTTGCTAAATTCTGGAAGAAGGTATACAAAGAAACAAAAGAAAAACGTGGTGGTATAGCAACTGTTTGGAAGTCAATGAACAAATGGGAACGTCAAAACTGTGTACGTTCTATTGTAGAACTTTCTCAAACATTGTTAGTATTTGCGGCAACTATTGCACTTGAAGCAGCAATGGGAGATAAAAAGAAACAATCACCGTGGGCTGTAAAAATGATTCATTATCAAACACGAAGATTATATACAGAGCTTGCTTCATTTACACCATCGACAGGTATGTTGAATGAAGCATTAAAACTTGTTGATTCACCTGCAGCTGGATTACGAATAATGGATAAAAACATACAGTTCCTTGAAGTGCTTAAACCGTGGAATTGGATGGGAGAAAACGCTATTATAGAACAAGGAAAATGGAAAGGACATAGCAAAGGATATAAGTCAATTATGCAAGCAGTACCTGTCTATAATTCTTGGTTAAATGTATTTGACCCGTATGAGGCTACTAAATTCTATATGAAATAATTAAGTATACCTTACATTCAATATAATTCTATTGCTTTTTATAATGTCTTAGTATTTTTTTGTGTTTAAATTTTAAAACAAATTATTTTATTTATTATAATAATATGGAAGAAGTAAAAATTTTATCGGATGACGATATTTCGAGTTTGTTTGCAGACAATGCTCTATTATCTGATAATCAAGCAGAATCGAAAATTTCTGACGAAGAAGCAAGACAAATTTTTGATGAAAACAAAGAAGTTGTAGAAGAAGAACCGAAAGAAGAAAAAGTTGTAGAAGAAAATAAATCTTATATTGATATTCAGTCTATTGTTGACGAATTAAAAAATGAAGGTTATATTAACGAAGGACTTGAGTTAAAAGACAAAGAATCATTAAAGTCGTTGATTATTAATTCCATAAATTCTGGAATAGACGACGAAAATAAAAGAATTAAAGAAGCAATTAATGCAGGAATGTCTGTTAACGAAATTTCGGAGTTCAAAAATACAATCTCTTTTTTAGATAAGATTACCAATGAAAACTTAACAGATGAATCAAATGAAGGTTTTCAATTACGGCAAAAACTAATATTACAGGATTTTATAAATCAAGGTCTTGACGAAAAAGAAGCTGTTGCAAAAACGAATGAAATCTTCAAGAAAGGCGAAGATATGAATACAGCAAAAAAGGCACTTGAAAATAATAAAAATTTCTTTAATGAAGCCTTTAATAATTTAATTGAGGAAAACAAAAAGAAAGCAGCAGAAGAAGAAGAAGAAATAAACAAGCAGACAGAAGAATTAAAATCTGCAATCTTTGGTTCTGATACTTATCTTGGAGAAATAGAAATAGATGATACTATTAAAAAACAAGCATTGAAAAACTTATCAGAGCCAATCTTTAAAGATAAAGAAACAGGAGCTTTATTAACTCCATTACAACGTTATCAAAAGCAAAATAAAACAGAATTTCTGAAAAATTTAGGCTTGTTTTTCACTCTTACAGATGAGTTTAAAAACATGGATAAGTTCTTTAACAAAGCTGTTGCAAAAAGAATGAATAAGAAAATGATTGAGATGGAAGATAAGTTAAAAAATCCAGAATCTTTCGATGATACGCTTACTCCTGTTCAGTCAAAGAAAAGCAGATTGATAGACAATTTCAAATTCGCAGTTTAGAAACAACCACAAAATTTATATAACATGGCAGCAAGATTACAACCTTATCAAATGAAATCCTTTGAAGGCTGGGCTGGCACAACAGCAACAGACGACATTGCGAAGTATTGGATAGGTAACTATTTTCAACAAGACAGAGAAGGTTCGGAGAAATTCATTCACCAACTTCTCGACTACAACGTAGGTCCAGGATTGGATTCAATCTTGAGCAAATATCCCACTAAGGAGTTTGAACGGCACGTTCCTATTACTTGGAATATTGTTGGTTCTAACTACCGTAACATTCCTCTTAAAGAAGCAAGAGACTTCGATGGCAACGTAATCGACGACCAATACTCAGGTTTCGTAGGTGCTGGACAAGAACCCTTCTATCTTGTATTTGGTGAAAAATGGTTTGCAGACGGTGAAACAATCATTGGCAACCTTAATGAAATTTACCAATTCATTATCCAAGAAGACCCGATAGAAGAAGGTACTGACTTCGTTTATAAAGTAGTTTTAGGCGGTGGCAATACAAATGGTGTTCCGCCTGAGCGTTTGCTTTACGGTGAGAAATTCTCAGTATTTGCCGCTTTCGTTGAACGTGAGTTCTCTCGTAAGGTTGGCGATATCCGTTTTAGCCGTCCTTCTGGAATGTCTAACGAATGGTCAACAGTACGTATTCAGCACAAAGTAGGCGGTGACGCTGGAACATTGAAGAACAAGTACGTTGTCGCAGTTCCTGTAAAACAAGGTGAAGCAATGAAAACATTCAATATGTGGATGTCTTATGTTGAATACCAAGTTGAGCAGGAGTTTGTAGGCTACCAGAACCGTGCAATGATTTTCGGACGTTCTAACCGTTCTGCTAATGGTGAGTATCTTACCAAAGGCAAATCAGGTCGTTCGATTATTACAGGTGCAGGTTTGCTCGAACAAACATCCGTAAGTGATATTCACTACTACAACGACCCTGCAGTTGTTATTCCTATGATTATCGAATGTGTTCGTGACCATTCGTCTAATCTCCCGATTCAACAGCGCAAATGGATTCTTAACTGCGGTCTTAACGGTGCTATGCTTTTCCATCAGTGGATGAAAGACAACCTTGGCACATTCGTTCCTACTAACTTTACAGGCGATTCTCTTGGTATCGTTAAGAAAGTATCTAATGCACTTCATGACACATCGCTTTCTGTTGGTTCGCAGTACGTAGAATATCGTGGACCTAACGGTATTACTATCACAGTAAACGTAGAGCCGTTCTATGATGATTCGGTACAGAACAAAATTGATATGCCTGGTTATAACGGCAAAGCTATGTCTTATCGTTTTGACCTTATGTGGGCAGGTTCTAAAGAGCAGCCTAACATCGTTAAATGTAAGATTAAAGACGAGCCTGAACTTCGTGGTTACGAATGGGGCTTCAGAAATCCGTTTACAGGACAAATCAACAATGGCAACATGAGTTACGATGAGGATTCAGCTGTTATTCACCGTATGACAAGCTGCGGTATCATCGTTTACGACCCGACACAGTGTATTGCGTTTATTCCTGAAATTTTGCAAGGATAAATAGTTATAGTAATTATGGGCGAGCGACTGCGCTGCGGAACATTGCGACGATTTGTGTCGCCCGCCTTTTTTAATTTTTAAATTTTTAATATTATGCCTTTTCAAAAAAAACAAATTAACGAAAAAGTCGAAACAGTTGCAGGTTCAGATTTTGATATTGATAAGAAACAAGAACCGTTCAATTGTTTGACAAATGAAAAAGTTATAATTCGTTTTGTTCCTAAACAAAAGGGAATAGTAACGGACAAAGACCACATTCTTTTTGGTGGTATGACTGACAATAGCCATCGTTCATTTTGTTTACGCAAAAATCCAAATGGCTCATACGTAGAATTTTTGACAGAAGATGAGCAACGTTGTTTGGAAAAAGCAATGGGACTAAAACCTGGTGATTTAAATCCCAATAAACATGATGATAACTTTTTTGACGAACGTAACAAATATGGTATTAGCAGAGTAACGATAGGCAAGAGCGATACTATTTTTGATTTATCTAATCCTACGGACTATATTAAGTTCAAGATTTTGATGACAAACAAAGCAATTGTAGCATCATCACTTTCAGAAATGCAAGAACGTCCTTTGGAAACATATCAGTTTGTCGCTATTATGAACGATAACGAGAATGACAGAATAGCATCTAAGATTAATTACAAAAAACAATCTTGGATGGAATTTGGAAAGATTCAAGAAAGTATCGATTCTATGCGAGTTGTATTATCTGTGTTCGAGCGTAAGATAATTCCGCCTACTTCTAAGATTGGTTTCTTACAAGAGCAGGTATCAAACTACGTAGAAACAGACCCGAAAACATTCTTAAAAATCGTTCAAGACAAATACTTTAAGACGAAAGTTCTTATTTTGCGAGCAACAGATAAAGGTGTTATTGTTAAACGTGGTACATATTACTACGATAAAGAAACAAACACTCCTTTGTGCGAGAACGGAGAAGACCCGACACTTACAAACGCTTGCAAATACCTTAATACTATAAAAAATGATAACATTAAGTTCTCTATTGAACAAAAAGTAAATTCTGACAAATGACAAACGTACAAGTTAAAATAAAGCTCGATAAGGGGGCGAAAGCCCCTAAACGAGAATATCCTACAGATGCAGGTGCTGACCTTTATGCTAACGAAACAGTTTTATTGAAACACGGACATTGGGCAAATATTCATACTGGAGTGCATATTGAGATGCCAAAAGGATATTTCGGTTTGTTGCAATCGAAATCTGGACTTAATTCAAAATGCGGCATTACTTGCCGTGGAGTAATTGATGAAGGATATTCAGGAGAAATAGTTGCTACGCTGCAAAATATTGGCAGAGATAAAAAGATTAAGATTGGAGATAAAGTTACTCAAATTATTCTTATTCCTTGCTTATATGCAGATTTTGTAGAAGTTGAAAATATAGAAGAAGGAGAACGAGGCGAAAATGGGTTCGGACATACAGGAAGCAAATAGTATTGGAATAAAGCCACCTTATTATAAACGTGGTAAAACCGAAGTATGGGACTTTATTATGGAACAAAATCTTGGTTTTTTGGAAGGTAACATAATAAAATATGTTTGCCGATACAAAGGGAAAAATGGATTAGAAGATTTGATTAAAGCTAAAACCTATTTAGAAAAACTGATAGATACATACAACAATGACAGCACAAGAGTTTAGTAACGAATTTGATATTCTGTATAACAACGTATCGTCCAATGCCGCACCAGGTTTGAACGAATACGAAAAATCTGTTGTGCTGACAAAGGCTGAAATCGAATATTGTAGAAATATATTTAATCCAAAAGGAAACAAATACGGCGAAGGTTTTGACGGTAGTCCTAAAAGGCAAATTGACTTCCATAAACTTACTACCATAGCCAATCCAACAGAGATAACTACAAATTTGAATAACTATACGAAGTTTGACAAACGTGGAGTACTGTATCAATTGCCGCAAAATATCATGTATATAATTAACGAAACGGCTACAATAACTTATGATACTGACCATACTCATGAAATAAATATTACGCCAATTACATTTGATGAGTTATCTCTTTATAAATCTCGTCCTTACAAACAACCATATAAATATCAAGGATGGAGATTACTTGGAATTGATACAACTAATGGGAATACAATATCCGAGATAATTGTAAAAACAGGTGCTACAATATCTGATTATGCTATTAGGTATATAAGATTTCCGAAACCGATTATTTTGTTTGACTTATCAACAGTTACAGATTACACTGAAACATTTGGTGGACTGACGATACTTGGTGAAACGCAACAACAAACTTGCGAATTAGATGAATCAGTACATCCAGAGATTTTGCAACGTGCTGTTGAAATTGCGAAATCTACAGCAATTGGAGATATACAATCATTATTAACTATTGGAGGAAGAAGTGAATAATGAATACCGAACAATTTAGCAACGAGTGGGACATATTAGTCAATGCATATATTCCAGACGGATTAATGTTCGATGAATATGAAAAGTCATTATGGCTTACACGTTCACAGGAAATAACCGTATCGAGATTATATCAAGAATTTGAACGTAATGAAATGGCAAGGGAAATTTTAGCACCATTGATTAGAACATTCGTTGCTAATGAAGAATATGAAGGAACTGTAATTAATCCATTATATCCTGCTTCGGATAACTCTCACTTTTATCAATTACCTATTGATTTATGGTTAATTGTGTACGAGGAAGCAGTTTTAGACAGCAAGGACAAATGTTTGAAGAACAAAAGAGTTTCGGTTGCACCTACGACACATGACAAGTTAACAAAGATACTTGGTAATCCATTTAAAGGACCAAACGAAAATCGTGCATTGCGATTAAATCTTGACAACAATGTAGTAGAGATTCTGACCAAATATGATTTGAAACGCTATTTTGTAAGGTACATTAAGAAACTCAATCCTATAATTCTGACTGATTTGAGTGATACATACAATATGCAAACAGTATCATTATTCGGAGATTTAACAGGAACGAGAGGAGAAGTCAAGACACGTACCGAATGTGAGTTGCATGAAAGTATACATCATGACATATTGGAACTTGCAGTTCAAATGGCAATACAATCAAGAAGAAACAATGTAACACAACAGATACAACAGACACAAGAAAACAACCAATAATCAACATATGTTAAATTTAATACTTTAGTACAATGAGTAGAAACACAAACCAAGCAAAGAAATTATTTGTTGCCTATGCATACGGCAATACCGTTTCTGACGGAGTAGTCGCTGCGCCTGGCACAATTAAAGCAAAAGTAGGCGGAGACGGTTGTGACCTTATTTTGAAGTATGTAGACGCAAAAGGAATTCAGACACGTTCTGACCTCATCCCTGTAAAAAACATACTTTGGGTTAAAACAGCATCAGCAGAATCTCAACGTATGTACAAAAAAGTATTTACTGTTACTCTTAACAGCAATGTTAACTCGGGTAATATTGTCTCGGGTGAAGATTATATCTTGCGTGTTAAAACCGCAGGTTATTACGACAAGTCTGATATTAATGAGTACATTAAATACGGTGCTGTACATGGTTATGCAGGTCTTACTAACAGCGACTTTTACAAGAAACTTGCAATCTCTATTGCTAAGAATTTTTCTCGTGAGCCTGACAAGCCTGTTTCTGTATTTATCGGTTACTCGTCATCGAGTGAAATGGAAATTACTCCTCTTACAAAGGAAACCGACCTTTCTGATATCAGTGCTTCAAGTGTTATTATCAAAGAAGCTGAACCGTATTGGAAACGTAATTCGTTCTCATTTGAACGTTATCGCATTACTCTTAATGATTCTGTTATTAAATATTCTAATTCAGACGTTGAATGGGCAACCATTACTGAATCTACATCTGAAACAGAATACTTCGGTAACGGCAAGAAAACAGCCGATGCAGAAGATTTCTCACTTGCTATCAACGGCGATTATCCTCATGGTTACACTTATCCGCTTTCAAGCGAACCTTTGGTTGACCCCTTAAAAGAGTACAACTACTTGACAATTCACTATTGTTATGTAGGTAGCAACGAGAGCGTACAGAAATCAGAGAAAGACATCGTTGTAGTTTCTGACAAAGCAGCAGTTATCAATTCAATCGTTACAGAAATCAATAATGCAACTGGATGTTCTTATCCAACTATCACTGTTGATGATGACGACGATGATGATGACGACGATGATGATGATACTACTCCTACAAAAGTAGCAACTCCTGAGTTCAGTCCTGCTGCATGGGAAGATTCTTCATCTGACCAAGTAGTTGAAATTACATGCGCTACTGATGGTGCAACTATTTATTATACTACTGATGGTACAACTACACCGACATCAGGCAGCACTGAATACGACCCAGCAACTAAGATTACTCTTTCAGAAACAACCACAATCAAGGCAATTGCTATAAAAGCAACTATGACTGATTCTGATGTAGCTGACATAACTTATACAAAGGGTTAGTTTTTAGTAATACGTGTTTATAATGAAAACGCTCGGCAAATTAATGTCGGGCGTTTTCTTTTAATATACAAAATATAAGGAATTTATCGGTAGTATACGTTCAACCAATGGAATGTAAGTTTGTAATTCTGTTCTAACGCAGTACCATCAGTTAGCAACTTCATATAGTGCCAAGTGTTAGATAACATATCGTAATTACGTCCAGGCAATCGTGTATAATCTCTAAAACGATTTATTCTCCATATTCTGAATTTTCGTTTAAGTAATGATTGACCGTACATTTTGTAATCAATCTTTACTTTGTGGCTATCTTTTGATTCTTGATAGTCGTTCCAAAATTCGATATGGCTAAATGTATAATTATGTTGAGGAACTAATGTATTATTCGACATTGAATATGCTTCTGAACTATATTCAATATACGATAACGTCTTATTGATTATGCTGTTTTGGTTGACAATGACAGTCGTATAGAATGGTTTATAAGTTCCGAAGAACTGATTATAGTTTCCTTCACGCAAATATACTGCGTTTGTATTACCACTATTGTATTTAAATGCTATTGTATGACTGCCTATTGTTTCAATAAACGATATGTTTTCGTAACTGTATATACTTGTGAAAGACCCTAATTCGCTATTAAATGCTATGTCAAAATCACTTGTTGTGTAATGTACGTCTTTGGCATATTTATCAATATTAAACTTAGTATTGTACCAAGAATTTGGATTCCACACTTTATTTTTAATCAGCTTATTGTTTAGTGTTTCTATACCTAATTTCTCGTTCAAAGCCAAAAATTCGCCATTATATACCATTAATTTATTGTTCAAATCATCGATGAAGTACAAGTCATTATTGAATATACCTATACTCCATTTGTTCAAACAACCGTAAGTGTTGGTTATTAATTGCGAACCTGTAACTTTATCGGTAGAAGCTAATCCAAGAGATTGTACAGATTCAGTATTAATTACAACATTTTCGTTATAAAGTATCTGTGATATAGCATTATCGCTAAAACATAGTATTTTATCGTTATACGTTATAAGCTTGTTAATTTTTGTTATGGAACTGTCTATTGTAAAGAAATTTGTTGTTGGAAGATTTATAAATGAATCTTCTTTCTCATTAGACACTTTTAAATCAGAATATAAAATAGTGTTATCCAACGTATCATCTGTTACAGTATCTGCAGTAATGCCTGTGTATATGAAAAAGTTGTTCTTCTGATTGTAGACCATATTCATCTTATTAAAGAACTCATTAGACATATTCATCGGGCTTGTAGTGTTAACAAATTTATCACACCTACAAAAAGGATTGATATAAGAGCTTACTCCTTCTACTGATGCAAGATAACAAACTTGATTCGTATCATATTGTGAATATGGCTCAGAAATCAGAGATTGATAACGTCTTTCTCCTGAATTCCATACATACACATCATCGAGATTCATATTAAGTGTTAATCCTTGATTTTGTGTTAATATGTCTTTTGGCGATGCTACAATCCATCTACCTCTTTCAATATCTACGTTATTTAACGATTCATTATCAGAGATTAAAAATTTTATCTTAACATTGTTTCCATTAAGTTCTGCAATAAGATGTTTATTTGTCCTATATGTTACTGTTATTTGATTCTTCCTTGAGAAATTGTTAGATACAAGTATAGGTAATCCATCACCACTATGGTTTATAAAATCTTTGTCATGCCAACCATTTATATTACTATATGAATGTATATGTATTGATGTATCATCCCATTTATAAACTTTTGCATTAGCATTAACTGTTATATTATCATCAAGTATTTTTTGGTGTACAGTATAGTTTATTAAGAATTTATAATATTCATAATCAGCTTGTCCATCACCTCTTTGTGGATATTGAAATTCTATAGGCTGACCTACAAATGATGTAGAACGCATGAATGAACGAGCAAAATCATAAAAAATTGTTTGTTCATTGTAACTGTCAAAATATCCAGAACTCGAATCATCATTTGTTACAGTTCCAACAGTCCATGTTTTTTGGAAAAGTTTTAGATTTACTATGCCACAATAAGTTTTTGTTTCACTTCCTAAATCAGTAGTATAATTTAATGGTATAATCGAATTAGTTCCATCAAATGTATAAATTTGTTTATTTAGTGTGGTTGAATATGTACCACTGCCTGACGCACCTGCGCTCCAAACTGAATACCAACCAATTTTTTTAGTATTTAGAACGGAAACTCTGCCGTCTGAATCATTTAAACTTCCAGATGGCTGCCAAACATATATTTTAAATTTTGTTGGTTCTTCGTATAAATCATAAGAATCAAGAAAATATAAAGGTGTCAATGAAATATTTGTTTGGCTTAGGCTATCTCCTCCGAATTGTAATTGTAATGCGTTCTGATAGTTTGCAATACAATCAATCCAATAAAATTTATTCAAATCAGTATCGTATATAGCTTTACCTATTTCGTCAGAATTATTGAATAAAACACCATTGTTACTACTTAGTGTTACATCAATCTCTGGGTAATATTCTGTTGGAACACAGGAAGCATATTCAATTTTATGTGTTACACTGCTATCCAAATAGAAATTTTCATCAAATTCGACATCTGGAGAATATAAATCATAAAATGAAGTATATCCAATAGAATAACCTTTAGCATCCAAATATGGAGGATAATATGGCGTGTCTTCTGCTGGAGCAAGATTAGGTCGATTTTCAGCATCAAATCCTTCAAAAATTGCATTTTGGAGAGTATGTGAGTATGCTGCATATATATCTACACCATATTTGCCTTCTTCTATTTTGATTGTTTTCAGACCTATTCCTTGAGCAATAGAGTTACGAACTCTCTTATCATCTAACATCATTCCTCTTGCTGCTATATATCCTTGATTAATTGCAGCATTTACAAACGTAGAACTAAGTACAACGTTTTGTTTGTATGTTATTTGACTTACTCCAATAACAGGTGTCCAGTTGCCGTATTTGTCTTGTAGTTGTACACCTGCATAATATTTGTTCTTACTATAAAAATAGTTCTCATTATATGAACCTTTATCTGTTACTGTCTTGCCACCGCTAATCGAAATTAAAGATTTAAGTGCAGTGAAATTATTTGTTTTTATATTACCAAGAAACAAAGTATTATTTTTAGAACACAATGTACTTGGTATAAGTACTGAATTAACACGAGTTAAAAGTTCCTGGTAAGAGATTATATCTCCTTTATTTTCATCGACAAAATCTATATTCCTATTTTGTATAGCATAGTTAGCGTCTGCATAATAATTTTGTATTTCCGTAGGAGTTAAAATTCTCTCGCCATTAAAATCATCAATAATTGTTTGTGCTTTTATAGATGAATTTTTGATGTTAATTGATGTTACCTTCCTAACTATCATATCTCCATCAAGGGAACTGCGGTACAATGAATATATTTCTACATTTTTAAAATTAGAACTTAATTTTAGGCATTTGATATTAATTGCTACGTTTGTTTTTTTGTTTGGCTCTAAACCATGTGATAAACCATGGTTAGTCAATTTTATTACAGGTGTCATATCAATTATACCTGTTTTATGACCTTGTTCTGTAACATAGCAAAAACAATAAACAATTACACCAGAATAAAATTCAGCATTTTGTGCCTTTATTATTCTGTATAAAATTGAATCTGTGCCACTTATTTCTTTATTGTAGTCAATGTTGTTTACATTCGGTTTTAGTGTATTATTTTCTATCCAAAACGTCTTAAAATTATTTAAACCATCAGCGAGATAGAAGAAATCTTTTTCGCCATCGTGATAGTGTTCAATCTCTATAGGATAGTTTGATGAGAAGCCATAGTTCTTTCCATTTGTTAAATCGTCAGCACTAATAACATCGCTACTATTGATTTTTATATTATAAATGTGGTCCTTTGTTGATGAAGAACCGTCTTGCGTTGTAATTAATAATATCTTGTCATTAGCATATTTTTTACAACCAATAGGTCTGCCGAGCAAAGTTAAACTGAGTGCTTTAGTTCCTCTTTCATTTGTAAGATTCAATAGAGTATTATCTGAATCTACGATATTAATTCGCATATTCATATTCTCAAATGCAAACTCATTTTCAAAAGCAGATTCTGATAAATCATGCTTCATTCCATGAATCTTAAAAGATTGCACATTACCTTGTTGTTGTGCATTATTCTGTAGGTCTTGCGTTGCCATTAGCGTACATATTTTCGTTTTGGTTGTCGTCTGCGTTGTTTGACTTATCTTCAGGTACAACTAATCTTTCAGTCAGTTCTTTGACTACTGATTGCACCAATACAGGAATAAGTGCATCTTCGAGAGGAAATGAATTATCCAAAGTATCGCAATTTTCGTCACAAGAGAGTTTAGCTGCTTCGGTAATATCTTCGAATATAGCAGACATTTTAATCTTTCCAAGGTTAGAAAAAGTGGGATTCTGCGCCTTTAAAAATAAATGTTTATTTGGTGCAATACTACCATAAATGATATTCTTGAAATATTTATTTGTGCCACTATATTTCATTTGCTCGTAGCCTACAAAGTCAATGTGGCTAATTGTTGAGTACATATCAACTGTGTATAGTTTTGGTTTTGTATACGGCATTATGCTCGGTATTGGCTTAGTAGACGTAAGATATAGTCCACTGTCACAGCGGGCGTTATTATTGCCATAAACCTTCATTAATTCTATACATATCTCCTGTTGATTGCTATCAGGAATTTTCTTTTTTAGGTTGCCGTTAACACCACCGTATTTTTGTGTAAAAAGTAGTGAACGATAACGTTGCATTAGCCATAATATATGTTCATGTGTGTAATACGAATCATCAGTATCGTATTTACACTCATCTTGAATCATATATAGAATTTCTCTGAATGTACTCATTCTTGCATATTTTTAATCAGTTTTTCAAGATATACTTGTGCCTTTTTTAAATCTTCTAAGCCGTTTTTGTCCTTGTACGGCATACATATTTAATTACATTTCCTGCAAAAAAATCTAAGTTTTGGTCTTTAATAAAATCCCAAACTTCAATTTTGCCTTTTTGATAATATTTTGGTTTTGTGTTATCCATATTTAAAAAGGATTAATCTTTGATTTAATTAATAATGATAATATTGCCTTATTTAATATGCTGTATACCACCTGTAGTGGGGGTTTCTAAAATGGTAACCCCTTTACAATGGTCTATAACAGCCTTAGCAGGGTTTGCATATTCTAACGCTTTTGCTACATCTGCCAAACAAAACATTGGCTCTCCATTCAATTCGGTTACTCTAACTTCTCCGAATGTTTCATTTTTAAAAATTCTTATATTATTTCCCATATTGTAATTATTGTTATAAGATGTACAAAAATACTATATATTACCGTTGATTTTTAATACCTTACAAAATGTGTAAGTAATAAAAATGCCGTCGATAAAAACTACCGACGGCTGAGGAATAATAATATAAAAATTTCAAAAACAGATACAAATATAAAATTATGGTAATTTATAACCAACAATTATCCTTACTATTTTTGTAATAAAAAAAGCCGTCAGGTGAAGTACCTAACGGCAAAAAATAAACACTCTATGGAAATTATCTACATCTTCTACGACCACCCCAAGCATAACCTTCGGGTGCTACCATTTCAGGCTGAATACCTTCGTTTTGAGGTTGCGGCATACCACCACCTTGTTTTTGCGCTTCTTGGTCTTGGAAAAGAATTTGGGAGATTTCTTGGTATTCTTGTTCGCCAATTTGTCCTTGCTCATACAATGCTTCAATTTGCTGCATTGCCTGTGCGTGTGATGTACCTTCGGGTAATCCAAGTTGTTGACAAAGTTCGGGCGATATTGCTGTGCGGTCACTAAATACGTTGTTTCCAACAGAAACTTCGCCTTGTTCTACCATATTTTGGCTTCCGTCTGTGTTCATTCCGTATGGCACACCGCCTTGCGGATTCATTTCGTGGCTTCCACCTGCGCCTACCATATTGTAGTCAGGCTGTTCACCCATAGGAATAGCACCCATATCACCGCCGCTTGCGAAAAGACGAGTAGTAGGACCACCGTATGCATGGTTTTCCTTTATTTGTTTATATTGGTCGTTGGCATTTAAATTTTTTAAATTGTTATAATACTCTATTTTTTCTCCTGTTCCAAGATTTACAGGATTAGATTCAGAACCTTCATAAAAATTTCCATAACTATAACCGTTGTCTATTCTATTTTTTTCATTTTGGTTAATAATAAATCTTCTACCTTTTTTTGCAGGAATTACGATTTCTTCACCATTATAAATTTCTCTTTTTTCAGGTTCAATTTCATATTCTTCTGTATTTTCTATTCCATTTCCTCTAAGTGTAACAATAGGCTCAAATCCTTTACTTTTTGCATTAAAATCAGGTACAAATCCTGCCCCATCTTTACCAATATAAAACCTATAATACATATCATCACCTGTTATTGGATGTTTATATTCAATATATGAACCATTACCACGTTTTGTAGAAAGAAATTCTTTTACTTTATTTTGAAATTCAGGTGAATTATATACATTTTTAAACATTAGACTACGATTACTAATAATATCATCAATATTATTATATTTATCTGCCCAACGTAAATTCATAAGTTCAGGACTATCTTCAAATCCAGCAAATTTACCTTCACTATTATATACATCGTATAAATCTTCGTCTTTTACATATTTTGGTACTGAATCTAATAAATCTTGAATATGCATTGCTTGAGTTAATGTCAATTTATTCTTATCATTTGGATTTACATAGTTTTGCATATTCTGAATAAATTGCTTTGCAAAATCTTCGTCTTTTTCATCCCCTGAACGCCATGAAGTTGGTCCTCTTAATGATTTTTTATTCATACGATTGGAATTCCAATCAACAAATTGTTTAAGTTCTTTTTTAGTTGGTCCTCCATTATCAAAATATTTTATACCACCTTCTGCGTAATATTTTTTTCCATTTACTACTACATAGTCATTTGTATTTATATTCATTTTTTTAATTTTTTAGAAGTTAATAACTTCACAAATAAAGAAATAAACTAAATACAAAAACAAACACTTACATTATATGTAAGAATTAGTTATTAAGAAAAAAAGCCGTCAAGGGAAGTTACCCAAGACGGCTTAAATATTAATTGTTTAAGGCTTGTTGTATTATCGTAGTATAATATATATGTTTTTCCATTAATAAATCTACAATTTTATTCTCATAATCTATTTCTAAACGATTCAAATCATATCCAAATAACCCTATACCATAATAAGGATATTCGCTATTCATATATGGCATAAAAAATAATCCAATAATATTAAACCTTTTATCATGTTCATATTGATTAGGAATTTCATTGCCTAAGTAATATTCATTTTTTTCTAAATTCCTTTTGCAATAAATTCTACCTTTTTTTAATATCTTATATGTTGTATTATATTTTCCTGTTGACGCTAAACATATATGACCAATAACCGAATTTTCTTTATTTAGACAAATAACTCTAAATGGTTCAATATTTGGTTCAATCTCAATATGGTCAATAATTTTATTTTCATTTATTTTATTATATTTATCAACAAAAATATTTAATTCTATTATTTGTTCTTTGGTTATTGATTCTGGATGAATGTTTTTGATTTCAATCATTGGAGTGCAAATATCTTCATAATATTTTTGTGTTTGATTATTTGTATTTTGTCCGTTTGCTCCGATACACCATATCGTTGCGAGCAAGATAAATAATAGTTTCTTCATAGCTGTAATGTTTTAATTGTTAGTAATTCGTGTTTATTGTAATAATGCTTCAAGTTTTTTCTTATGTTCTTCAGTCTGTGGAGTGCCTGAGAAGTTATAAAAATTGAATATGATTATTTTTTCCTCGTCAGAAATCGGTTCATTATCATAAGAGTAATATACATCAGCAAGAATATAATTTACTCGACTACGGAAAAAGTAGTAAGCATCCTTATCAAAATCTTTGAAGTATACTTGTTTCCCATTAAGATTTATAGGGAACTCATTGTGTATAAATTTATAAATTGTTAATAATCGTTGCTTTCCGTCAATGATAAACATTACTGCATTTTTACGGTTTAAATCGCTATTGTGCAATATAGCAACAACCTTTTCAACTTGTTTTTCAAAAAGTAGAGATAATATTAATTCTTGTTGTTGGTAATATTCCCAAACATACGGTCTTTGCAAATTTATTCCAAACTTTGTCAAATAAACATCGAAATCGTATTTATAATGACAATTTATGTCGAAATCTTCAAGTGTATCAAACAAGAAAGCATCAAGTAATATTCCCTTGTTATATCTGTGACGTTTAAACACAGAACAAATATTATTTGCGTTCTTTATGTCATTTAGTGTAACCATATTATTCTCGGTTTATTTTTGATTGGTAGATAAAAGCATAGTATTCGAGTGTTTCAACCACTTCTTCGTAATCGATGTCCTTAAATTCTTCTAACAGACTATCGAGTTTTTTTCAAGTTCTTCTTTGCGTGTCATATACTACTTAGTTAATTTGTTATTCCTATAAAAACGCACCTCTCCGCAGAAAGTTGCGAAAAGGTGCTAAAATAGGAGATTTATTTTTATTCGATACGTTGAATTATTGCCCACAACTCATCCATTGAGAGGTCATCTAATGGGCAAGTATCAGGATTTGTATCTTGTGGTGTAGTACCTAAGCCATAACGGTATACTACTTTCACTATACCGTCATTGTCGATAAAAACGTTTGCAAAATAATAAGTAATTACAATGCCATCAATATCGTTCCATACTTTGTACGGTAATTCTTCCAATTGACAGCATTGGTCTTTTTTGTCCTCCAAATAACATTTGATGTCAGATATTATTCGGTCTTTGCAAGATTGGAATATAATATTTAGTCCTGCGTGCATATCTAAAAAGGTAAATCTGAATCGTTAACTTGTTGCTGCTGTACAGGTTGAGGTTGCTGAACAGGTTGAGCAGTTTGAACATAAGACTGTGGCTGCTGTGGTTGTTGTGGCTGTGATTGGCTCTGCTTATGGTCGCTTATTGCATATCCTTTGATATTCGTAAACCACGTTCCATTTTTGGATTCTTTCGATTCAATTTTACACTTGAAGGTAATAATGTCTCCGATTTGAGCATTACCCATATTAATCTTGTCGGGATTGATTTCGATTTGTACTTTGTTAACTTTGTCCCAATCGTATGTGTCAAGTAAGATTTTCTGACTTTTGATAATTTGATTGTTCCAATTACGTTCTGTAGGTTTTTCTACTAATACTAATTTACCTGTGATTTCTACTAACATTTTTTTTGATATTTAAAATTTTACAAATATAATAATTTTATGATTCGACTTTAATAGAGTTTATAAATTTTCTTTCTTCTTTAATTAATTCATTTAGTTTTTTGTACGATTCATCGATTGTTTTATACCAAGTTGGACACCAATGAGGTATTGTAATTCGCATACCATATTCTTTTATGCATTTGAGTATTCTTTGTCTTATCTGAGTAAGTTCTTTGTGCATTTCAAGTCTTTGCCTATCTTCATCAAATGCTATGTATACATTGTCGAAATTTACATAAAATCCTTCATGATAGCCATCTTTAACTGTGATTTCGTAATACTTCCAATCATTTTTATCTTTATCTAATAAAGAATCTACTGCATCAAAATCTTCGTTTATTGAATCGTAAAAATTATCACGTAATATTTCTTTTGCAACTTCACGGCTAACGTTATTTATCGCTATTGTTTCAAGAATATCGTTTTCATCAGGTTCTTCGTAATCTGTAAAGTAATATCCCAAAGTACAAATTCTTGGCGATGTACAATAATTTATTGCTCCCATTATTTCTTAAATAATTTGTTTTTATACATAAGTTTCAGTGTAAATAAAGGCACATCTGATGTTTTGTTTTTACTTGTATGCCTTCCTACAAAAGCGGCAAATTCAGGTGAATAAATTACCTTGTATTCTGTTTTGCTTGGATAACCAATTACTGTATTCCCTTCAAAAATTGGTTCGTTATTGTCATCTTTAATTCCTGTGTTCTCGTAGTCAAACATCTATATATCTTTTTGCGTGATTATAAATTAATTCTCTGCTTATGGCTTTTAATCGCATAGGCTTTATCTTATCATTGCTAAAAGTAACTTCAAACACGCCATCATTTTCGACTATGTAAGCCGTAACGATGACGTGTTGAAAGTACAATCTCCATTCCTTCTGTCTTGCCATATCATTCAAATTTAAGCCAATCCCAAATAGTTTTGCCTGAGTTTTCTTGCATCGATTGATAAATTAATATGTCAACTGCTTGAATTGTATCTAACCGTATATTAACGGTATCTACTTTATAGCCGAGTTTTGCAAGTTCTCGTTTTATGCTGTCTTGATTTTGCAATATATTCTCAATACGATGATTTAGAATGGCATTTGCTTTGTCGAACTCGGTTTTTGTAACAGTCGTTTCTGATATTGACTTATAAGCATTGTATGCAATTATTGCCAATACGGTTAAAACGATGATGATTATTGCTGTTTTAATTGTTTTTTTCATCTTTTTGTTCTTTTGTAATGTGGCATATTATCAATTTCTTTATCAATAGCATCTATTAATTCTTTAAAGAAATTATATATTTGCTTTTTTGATGGAAAATTCTTCCTCTTATACATATTCATAACTTTTTTGTTATATTTAATCATCAGTTTTTCTGGACAAACAACACCGAGATTATTATTATATCCGCCAAATGTAAATGCTGTCATATAAGTACCATCTTTGTACTCTGTAACAATATATACGTTACAATGTTTTGTGTAATATCTTGGTGATATTGTTTGTGCTAATTTTTCGATAATCCAACCGTGATAAAAATTGAATGCATACGTATAACATTCTTTCTTTAATTGCTTTTCTTTAATTTCTAAGTTCATATTTTTAATCTAAAAAATTCTTTCCAATCTTTATAAGTATGTAATATACCATCAAATCCGAGATAATCGTTCTCATTGAAAGGCATTTCTTTTTGCAGTTCGCATACATAGCCTTTGCCTTCGATTAATATATCTTTTATTTGTTGTAATGTAAAATTACTTCCGAAATCGTGTATTATAAACATATTTAATTGTTTTAACAAAGCGGCTCTCCACAGTTGTCTACTGTGTTTTTTTGTATATATTTCAACCATCCGTAAAGAAGTCCATTGGAATCATCAATGTTCCAAGTCTTCATTTCTGAGAAAGTTATACAATATGGCATTGTACGTTTTCGTCCTTTGAAATATCCTACAAGATTGAACGAAACATATTCATCGTCAAGATGTTGGAATATCAATGTCATAGGTGGAGTATCATCTAATGTAACGTTTATTCTACATATTGCATCGTGATGCAATTCATTAAGTAGAAGATATAATCTGTGAATTTGTGTACTTGTCATTGTTTATTTATTTTAGTTATTTCACATTTTCTAAATTCATTTGTTAAGTGGGGATATTCGTACCAATTTTCGGCAACTACGAACTTTTTGCTTATGTCAAAGTTAAGCATTTCTGCTAATTTTTCAGCATCTGCTAAAGTATTTCGATAGTATACAAATCCGCTCCCGATATTAATTTTGTATTGTTCCATATTGCAGTTTCGATTTAAGAACCGTACATCCAACCGCATCCATGGTCGGTGCAATTTTGTAAGTTAGTAACTGTGTTTGGTTTTATAATGTATTCGTAGTGATTACTACGTTCAAGGTGTCTGACGAAACAAACGCCTACGCAATTAAATGACTTACCTTGCCACTCGTGTGCGTAGTAGTATTCGTTGGCTTTCAGAGGTGCTTCGTCGGAGCAAGTTATTCTCCACGCTCCGTAAATTTTTGCATTTTCTGAATTCTGATAGGTCTTTGTCTGTTCTTTACGGTCTGCTACCATTTTTTGATATTCTTCTTCGTTATCACAGAGCAACCAATCTGAATCTGTCCAACTGCTATCCCAATATGAATTTGAAGATGTGTGCTGATGATAGATGTTTTTCATATTATTACGTTTTACATTGTTACAACTAACATCCTTGCTCCATAAGAATTTCTTTCTTCGTGGAGATTAAGACCTTGTTTTTTTACAAATTCACGGAAGGCAAGTTCGTCTTTCGGACAAATTCCTAAGAGGTTTGTTGATTTACAATATCTATTGCAATAGATTTGCATCCTGCCAAAAGACTTGATGCTACTGATTATTCCTTCAGAAAACATTTTCCCATACTTTTGCTCGAACTCGTTAGCATCTTTTGCTATTTCTTGTTCTAAAGATTCTTTGATTGTCATTGCTTTTTAGTTTTTGTTAGACATATACTCGAATGCTTTTTGCCATACTTCGTTTGATTCTTTCTCGGACAAACCGAGATTATGTCCGTTTTTAATCCATCTCTTACGTCCGTAGCCGTAATAGAGATAATCGCAAGCGTTCTCAAATGCGGCTTGTTTTTGTTCGTTATCGGGATATTGTGTCATTCGTCTACTACTTTAAATTTTGGATGTAACAAATCATCATCTGATTCTAATGGTTTTTGAACTATTGTATGTTCCCAATTTTCGTTTATTTTATAAATTGTTTTGACTTGGTTTAATGCTTTACCTTTTGGGAATAAATCATAAACATAATATTTTTTTATTTCAGGATATTCTTCTACTATTTCCCTGAATGTTTTATATTCGTTATACATTTAATTATAATATATTATGTTCGTGTAACTTCAATATTGTTTCGAAGCAAGCATCAACAGGATTTTCATACCAATCACTATTGTGCCAATCTAATGCATAATACGCACAGCACCTCCAAAGTTTAAGGTTATCCAATTTTGCTTGTGGAATATTATCAAGCAACGCTGCAAGACTCCAACATGGAATTGCAGCATCTGTTATTCCATACCTTTCCATTCTTGCAAGATAATTAGGGTCTGGTTCTTCGTGCATCATAGCAATATGCTTACCTTGTGCTGTGATATATAGCCACCACATATCTGCACTTGTAATAGGCAGTATCTCTGCCAACTTTTTGCTTTGTTTAATGTCTGTGAATGATTTCATTTTCTTTTTATTTAATTAAGCCACCTATTAAGGCAAGGCGGCTTAGCCGTTCTGATAATGTTAATAATCTTCGCCGAACAACCACTTGTATTTATCAAGCAAATCGGAATATGACATTTTATTAAGTTCTTCCTTTAATTTTTCAGGATTTTCTTTGCGTTGTTCTGAATAAGTACTTGATTCAAATAATTCGTTTATAAGCCATTGTTTTGACCTTTTTCCACTATAATTTTTCGATATTTTCGTTTTTATTTGATTTACTTAGTTTTTCTTTAAGTTTTTTTATTGTGTCATTCTTTTTCTTTAACGCCATTTTAAGTCGTCGAACTTCACCTTTAAGTAAATTCACTTCTTCTTGATTAGACATATCTCCGTTTAGTTTTAATTTTTATTATTTAACCAACTTGAAGGTATATGCGTACACCCAAGGGTTTCGCTCCCAAGTTTCTTTGCCACAAATATAATATATCAAGTGAGCAAAGCAATTTTTGATTGGGCTGAGGGAGTGATATTTGTATTTAAATTTGTTATCCCAAAATCTGTAAGTTTTTAACTTATCATCAGGATTACGTTCTATGTATGGATAATATTCTTCAATCCCCTCTGCTAAACAATCGCTATCTGAAATATCTTGCAGACGTTCTACCCTTACTTTGGTGATTTCGATTAGGTTCGGCATTAATGCCGATTTGACGAACATTTTATTTCCCCATCCATTAGTAAGGTGGATTGTCGCTTTTGTTAGTGCGTCCTGCGTTGCTTTGATAAAATCCCATACCTCATAGTAGTTTTGAGCCACAGCGAGTACATCACCAACTTTATAAGGAGCATTGGCAACAAGTTCGTAAGACTTATCATTATACTTATTGTGTCCGTATTTATTTAAAAGTTTTTCGGAGATAATACGTCTTGTTTGTGTTTTTATTCCACTTATTACTGCTTGGGTTAACCTAAAACGGTCATTGAACATTATCTTTTTCATTTTGTTGTTTATTAATCTATTAAAGTTCTTAATTGTTTGTTTGTTAGTCCGACAGTATTTTGCTTTATAAGTTTTATTTCTGTATCTTTAAAAAGACTTAAATCAAAAATTTTCCCATAGTTTTTATGTTTGTTTCTATCGCTACCATACCAAAATCCTCTAAATCCATATAATCCTTCGTGAGTAGCATTTATCATCGTTTTCAAATCCTTTTTAACAACAGGTAATACCATAACTGTGTAAAGATAACTTTTATCATCTTCACAAGTTAATTCTACTACCATACCCTTTTTCAATTCTGTGTATTTCATAATGTTTAAAATTTATCTTCTTCGTAAATACTTTTGCCATTTTCATCGTGAACCTCGAACCGAGGCATACAGTCGAAGTCCCAAGTGAGAGTTGTGTCTAATTCTTCGTCTTTTATTTCATATCCTCCTTGACCGTATGATACGAAAAACGGTCTTATACGTAATTTTCTTCCAAACCAAAGGAAAGTTGTATCGTCTGCGTGTTTATCGCAGTTCAATCGTCCATTTCTGATTGCTGATATGATTCCTCTATATTTTCTATCTGCCATAGTTTTAAATCTTTGCTTTTGGTAAATTTATTAGTTTAATGACATCGTTTATAAAATCTTTTATGTGTTTTTCGTGAATAACATCTTCTGTGATTAATTTGATATTATAATCGTGGTCCGACCAATATTTATGTTTATAAGGTCTACTTTCAATCATAGTATGATAACTTGTTGTATGAAGTCCTTTTGGATAAAAGCCTTCTAAGTTATGGAATCTAAAATCGAAACATAAGCCTTTTATTTTGAGAGTATAGCGTTTAAAGTGTTCCCACCAATTTCCAGGAACTATTCTGTACGCTTTGTTGTCTTTCGTAGTTTCGTCTGTTGCTATTACGCAATAAGGATATTTTAACCTAAATTGTATTTGATACCAATCATCTTGATTGACAGTTATTTTCATTATTGCATCAGGAAACTTACTATTTTCTACGATTATTTTGATTATCTTTGCCCAATCGTTTTTCCCTTGTTTAGATAGTGCTGCCATATTACTTAGTTTAAAAAAATGCCGACTATTCAGAGGAAGTCGGCATACCTCTTTTTTACTATTATGATTCCACTAAGTTATCTTGTTGTTCATCAACTATTTGTTTTTCATTTTGCTGTGGTTCATCTTGCGGTTCATCAGGCATTTTTTTATGCAGAACATCTATACCTTGTTCTTGCATCCTGAGAATATAATCCATAGTTTTGCTCATATCTTTTGCGTTTTATTGTTGACATTTTATCTTTAATTTCTTTAAATCGTTTAATAAGCCTTTGCAATATGCTCGGTACGGCTTGGATAATTCCACCGTAACCGAAACAGTGCATAGCGTAATCTGTGCAATATCTGATGTAGTCTTTTTTTAATGTTATGAACATTTCTTTGCCATAATAAGCAAGATAGTATACTCCATTTCGATTGAGTGTAAAACCTTCTGAACGTAAAATTTCTTCCATTAGAATGGCATTTTTTCGTTAAAAAGTTCATTTTCTTTGCCATTAACAAGCATTTCGTATGCTTGTTTGAGAGAGATTGGAGAATGATTGCCATAATAGCCGTCAATGGTTCTTTTTTGCGCTCCTAACGAGCGAATACCATCTTCGTGTACATATATTGTTATGTCGTTTTTTATAAGTTGTACAACAAAATTTATGTTTCTATTGACGGTAAATAGTTTGTCTTTGAATTTCTCAATGTATTCGTCTGTTTCTGTCATTGGTCTTCTAAGAGTATTGTGACTTTGTGAATCTTTGTGTTTTTACGTTTGCATTGTTTTTGCTCGTTTTGTGCTGATTCTAAGTCAGAAAACTTTTTGTTTCCTTTTAAATTTAATTCGCTGAATGTACCTGAATAATTTAAGAAACGTGGCTCTTTATTTATTTCTGCACTAATCAAATAGAATTGAAACTTTAAGTCAGCATAAATACTAACTGCTTCTTCGATTTTTTCTTCAACGTAGCCCATTGGTTTCCTTGTTTAGTTTTATAACAATATCCGTATCTTCGTCAATTTGGATTTCGTCAATATCAATACGATGACATTCTTCGTTAAGAGAATTTCCTTCTACGTATATTCCAAATTTGCTTGCTATCTGCTTTAATGCAATGCAAGCCTCGTATTTGTTGATAAATTCGTAACTTCCGCTCATAATTATTCAATGTAAAATTCGCTAATTAATATTTGTGATTCGGTTACATTTTTCTTTTGGTGTTAAATTTTTATCAATAACTTCAATGATAGAACCGTGTTCGTTAATAGAAACAATGGCACATTGTACACATTCATTGAAGTATTTATAACAGCGTTCTTTTGTAATTATTGGTTTTGTAATAGGAGAACTTAAATTTCCTTTATTATCTAAACCATATACTTGATAACGTAAGTTAGTATTTTCTGCCATTTGCTTTTTGTTACATTATACTAATCGCAAAAGCTGTAATTAGCCATTAAGCACCATATCTTCTTCTTTCCAACCTTCAGAATCTTTATGTGCGACTTTACAAATAAGACCAGATTGCAATCTTGCACAAAGGTCTTTTAATAACAATATTTTTTCTTCTTGTGTCATATTAGTATTATTTTTTATTATGCCATCCTTCAACAAGAGGCGTACCTTCTGCTAAAGAAAATGTAATTGGTTCCTTGTCATCAACACAACAGCATCTGTACCCACCGTTCTTTAAGTGAACAGCTACAATATTCTTCCCATGATGGTCGTGAGCAGCCTGCAAGGTTGACGGTGCATCTACCCAACAAGGAATCAGTCCCATAAACCACTTGCCAATTTTATGTTTCTCATCTATTTCATCTTCTTTTACTCCAAGGGTGTCGATGTCCTCAGTTTTAGCTTGTTCTTCATGTAATTTGTCAAGAATATCTTGATATGCCTTAGACATTCCTACATTTACTCCATTTGCAAAACAGTAAGGGTTTTTAACATACTTGAGGTGTTCATTACCTAGTTCAACTAATTTTCCTGCTATATATTTTGCAAGTGGAGTTGTTTCTTTTGAAACAGCATAGTTTTTGACTTCTTCTAATTCCATGTTTTATTGTTTATTTATTTGATAAAAATTTATGTGTATGTAGTGTAAAAATCATATTTACACACGCATCAACTAGATTTTCTGCTGAGTGTAAGATATGTGTTATCCTATCAGATGTATCTAGTATGTTCTTTTTAAACCTAAAATAACGAACTTCATTAGGTTTAGAGGCATCTCCCATCTTAGAGATTTCGAGGAAATAATGGTCAGTGTAGCCCCACAAATCTACTGGTAGAATATCTATCAGTGCAGCAAGACTCCAAGCTGAAATTACATCGTGTTTATTAATTGACAAATCTTTTGGAAGACAAAACCACTGTAACTGTCCATTATCTTCTTCAATATATTGCCAGTGCATATCAGCACTTTCAAGTGGTAATATTTTTGCAAGTTTCTTACTTTGTTCAAAATCAGTAAATGCTTTCATTGTCTTTGTTTATTGTTTAACAACCTCTAACATAAATACAAATAATTGGATAAATAACTCCATCTATTTGAGAGCTTCTAACATCTGGATATATACCAGAGGCTTCATAATCATTGTACTTATCAATGGTTTCTTTTTTATTTAACCAAGATTGACATAATATTTTACCTGTCTTATCACCTATTAATTTTATTTGTGTATACTCTGTGAGTTTTCTAACATCTGCTACTTTCATACTTTTTGTATTAAATTATTGTTGATTAAGATAATATCTGACGTGATTGTTAAATCCGCAGTTTTCTCATCCAAGCCTAAGTACATTAGTGCTTTTGATTACTCTATTGATGTGTGTGTCATAATTTATTGTTTTTGTAATTTCATTAAAACTAATCCTTGATATGGGCTTTTATATTCAAAATCAACTTTGTCGTTACAAACTAACTTACAATCGTTATTCATATAAGAGTGTTCTTCTTCTACTACTTCTTCATTATCGAAGTCAAAGAGTTCTTTTTCGTAATCGTATATGTTAGAATCTCCGTTCATAAAGTCTATAAACTCATTTACGCACATTTCCTCTTTAATTGGAACTCTAACCTTTTGTACTTTTGTAAATTCTATATAACTTGCCATATTATTCTAATAAATTTTTATTTATAAGTTTATCTTTAAATTCGTTTATTGCAATTTCACGTGCTTCACCTTCGATACAAAGTTTATCTAAAATATGAATAAATGTCCAAAATATTGTTTGTTCGTGATTTAATAGTTCTGATTGTTCTAATGAAGTATAATTTGCCATTGTTAAAAATGTTTAGTAGTTAATATCTTGTAATTTTACAGCATCAATAACATTGCAAGGTATATCACCTTCAACATATACTTCTGCTTCCTCAACATATACTTCTGCTTCCTCAATAGGTACGTGTGGATATTTTGTTATATAATAATTTATAAAATCTTCTTTTGCTGTTTCCTTTGTAGTACTTTCAATTCTAAATGTTGTAAATGTTGAAGAATATTTGAATTTTACTTGTATCTTCCAAAGTACTAATGTTCTATGTGTTTGCATATTATTTTACGTAATTTGTTAAACAATAATTAATTGCTGCTTCCACCGCTTCTTCATAAGTTTCATAAACCCAATTATGGATATATTCATAATTACCTGGATTTTCTTTCCTTTGTAAAGAAAATGAGTATCCTATTTGTGTAGCAACACTATCACCATCCTCAGTTTCATAGGAGTCATAATCAATTTCTATAAATAAATTACCTACTTCTCGAATCCACTTCATTGCCATTTGAAGAGTTGGAACACTTGTTTATTCCATTGTTGTAGAGTTCCAATCAGCACTACCATCATTAATATCGCCATTACCCAAACTAAACCAAAGTTTACCAGCTTGAGTTAAGAATTGTCTGCATGGAATATCAAATCCCTTTTCTTTAAGAAGTTTTGCGGTATCAAAACTAACGTAATTTTCTGAATATTTCATAGAGTTATTATTAAAATGGTGATTCTTTACTAAGTTTTTCTAATTCTTTGAAGTATGATTCCTTTGACGGAATTTTGTACTGCTTGCGTTCTTCATCGGTGAGTTCTTTTTCTTCTCCGCAGTGTTTACATCTTTTTTTTGTAAAATTTTTTGGAATTGTTGGTATTAGTTCCCATTCGTGGTTTATGCCTTGACACGGACACGGTGTACAATCACAATCTACTGTAATTTTAATGTAGATGTTATATACTTTGCCGCACTTTGAACATTCTTGTAAACTTCTGTCATCGTCTGAAAAACCATCAGCGTCGAATTCGTCTACGTTATTGCAATAAGGACAAGTTGTTTCTATCATAATTTATTTATAATTTTTTGCGTATTTTAATTCTTTTGTATTGCATTTTTCGTTTATAAAGTTTCAATCATTTGTTTGACATATTGTTGTATGTCGTATCCGTACTTCTCCAACAAAATGCCGCTCATAGACTTGTCTTCTGATTCATAGTCGCCGAATTGTTTGTGCAACCAATCGTCAAATTTAATTATGTCGATAACAAATTTTCCAAGTAGTGCAAGGTTGTTGTCAAGAAGTTGGCTAAACCTTGGTACTCCATATTTGATTTCAAACTTTTGCCATTCGTTTGATATTTGGTGTGGCGTTTTCTTTGGGAGTTGGAGTTCTTCACAAACTGCCGTTCTATGTCCCGACCGTACAAGTTTGGGCAAATAGTCGTCAAGTTTGTTGTAACTGAATTTAACAATCGTGTTTGTTTCCTGTATTCCGCAGACTTTTGCTACAATGTTTGCGTCATCTCGAAGTGCAATGAAGTTGTTGCCTACGCGAAATAGCAAAATTGCATCAGGATATTTTACCTTGATTTTATTGTAATTGTTTTGAAGTTCTATTGCTTTCATTTCGTCGTATTTGAATATGAAGTTATTATCTGCTTTTTTCATACTTTTTACAATAATCTTTGTTTAAAAATTTTGCTTCTTTGTGAAACTTGCATTTGCAGAGAAAAAAATCTCCTTTGTAATCTCTATACAGCGAATAATTAGGGTATTCTTTGTCAGGTAAAAAATGGTGTTTGCAAGTGGCACAAGTTTCAGTTCTTACCGGGACAGTGTTTACGTCGCTATACGACGAACAGGCAGCGGTCTTAGAACTTACTTTTATGTGTTTTAAACTGCAAACACCTTTACTAATATAGAAACTACATCCTTTGCACATCTCTATTCCATCTCCGTCCATCGGGTATTCTCTTTGTCGAATTGAAGGTCAATTGTTCCTAATGAGCCATTCCTTTGTTTAGTAATAATAACTTGTGCTAATTTGTCGGTAATTAATCCATTAGGCATAAGTTCTATTCCATAAACTTCTGGACGATATAGCATCATTATTACATCTGCATCTTGTTCGATAGAGCCACTATCTCTTAAATCTGCATTGATAGGAGTTTTGTCGGGTCTGCTTTCCAAGTTTCTGTTCAACTGACTTAGTACAATGAATGGTACATTGAGTTCCTTTGCTATGTTTTTGATTTTGCGACTTATCTCCGAAACTTCATCATTTTTCTTGTCTGATTTTGTTTCTGTATCTTTCATTAGTTGAAGATAGTCTAACATTATAATATCAAAACCATACTTCTTCATATACTGTCGGCACTTAGTTTTGAGTTGCAGTGTGCTGATTCCACCTTCATCGTCTATAATTATAGGCAATCCCATAATTGTTGGTGCTGCTCCTTCGAGTGCATTCCAATCGTCTACGGATAATCTTCCGCTAAGAATTTTATCACCTGTAATATTGCTTATCATAGACGTGATACGTTTGGTAATCGCTACTTTCGACATTTCAAGGCTAAATAACAAGCATCTTACACCTTTCATAGCCATTCGAATCATAAGCGATAAAGCAAATGCAGTCTTACCCATAGATGGTCTTGCACCTACTACTATCATATCTGTATGTTGAAAACCGTGTGTAAGGCTATCAATTTGAGTAAAACCACTGCTTATTCCGCTAATTCCTGACTTTTGCTGTGATGCTTGTTCGATTTCCTTTAATACCTTCGGGAATATAGTTTCTATTGTTTCTGCCGATTCATTTGCAAAATGTTGACCAAGTGTATCAATCATTTTTGTTTGACGTTCGACAATTTCTTCCAATGGAACTGCTGCGTTATATGCATCTTGTCCTATCTCATACGATTCTTTAATCAATTTACGTCTGATATACTTTTCTACGACAATTTTAGAATGATATTCGATATGACTTGCAGAGCCTACATTCTCAGTTAGTGTAGCAACATAGTAACTTCCACCGACTTCTTCTAACTTGTTATCTTTTGCAAGTTGTTCGCTAACAGTATAAATGTCGATTGGTTTGTTGCCATTGTAGAGTTTTAGACAAGCTTCGTAGATACTTTTATTTGCTGTATCGTAGAACATTTCAGGTTTAAGTATGTCTACAACATTCTCAATTGCATCTTTCTCTATTAAAATTGCACCGAGAATAAGTTTTTCAGTTTCTACGCTTGTAGGTAGTTTCTTTTCTTCCATTTTTTGTGTTTATTTTTTTGTTTATTGCAAATTAATGCTCATTTTTGCCTTACGAAATTTGTAAGGAAATTTGCGATTAACTTGCAATTTACTTGCAATGCATTTGTAAGTTGATGAAACACAGGATTGAACATATTGCTTTGGGAGCAGAAGGTCGAGAGTTCGAATCTCTCTGCCCCGACTTTTTATGGCACATTATCAACCTGTTATCATCGTAATTCAAAGCACTAAATTATAAATTAAAAATTAAATTAGCAAGAATACTTGCAAAAAATTTGTTTAAAATTTGAAGTTATGATAACGACAAAATTTTACCTTGATAAAAGGCACACGAAGGACGGCTCACCTGCATCATTAAAATTGGCTGTTACCTACAAGCAAAAAGCCGTCTACTTTCCACTAAAAATAAAACTGCAACCTAACTGTTGGGACAACGTATCACAAAAAATTCTTCGTGTGCCTAATAAAGAAACATTAATGTCCTTTATCTTGGAGTTTAAAAATAAAATTGATAAAATAATATTTTCGTTTGTAAATAAAAATATAAATTTTAACGATGTTAATGAAGTAAAGGCAGCAATAGATTTGCAATTGTCTGATAATAAGCCTACTGATGAAAATTTGTTTTGTAATTATTTTTTAAAATTTGCTAATCGAAAATTAAACGTTACTACAAAAAACATCTACTTATTCACATTAAAACGTATTCACGACTTCGACAAAAATATTGATTTTAAGCGATTTGAAGATTTGAATAAAGGTTGGCTTACTGATTTCGAGAATCACTTAGCCTTGACCTCTAATTCTAAAAACGGTCGCAATGTTCATTTACGTAATATTCGTGCTGTTTTTAATGATGCCATAGATAACGAAATCACTTCGCATTATCCTTTCCGTACATTTAAAATTCGACCTATACCGACACGTAAACGCTCGTTAACAGTTATTGAGCTACGTATGTTTATGACCTATCCTGTTGAGGACTATCTTAAAAAATATGTAGACCTCTTTATTCTTGATTTTTATCTTATAGGTATCAATATGGTTGATTTACTTCACTGTACGCAAGACAATATTGTTAACGGTAGATTGGAATTTAAAAGAGCAAAGACATCACGTCTGTACTCAATTAAACTTGAACCCGAAGCGTTGGATATTCTTAATATATATAAAGGTGTCGATTATCTTTTGAATATCCTTGACGGTTATCACAACTACAAGGACTTCTTGGAACGATTTAATAAGAACTTGAAGCGTGTCGGAGATGTTCAATATGACGAATGTGGAAAGAAAACTGTATCTCCGTTGTTCCCTGAACTAAGTACATATTGGGCAAGACATACTTGGGCTACTCTCGCTTCACAGTTAGATATTAGCCGTGATGTCATTGCTCACGCACTTGGACACGAAGGCAATACAGTTACAGATATTTACATTAAGTTTGATTATAATAAGGTGGATTCTGCTAATAGGAAGGTTATAGATTTCGTGTTATCTTTTTGATGGTTTCACAACCTATGTCAATGGATTCGCTGCCTAAAAATGTTACGATTAATAAAAATAATGATGTGTACGTCTGATTGTTAAGTATGTACAATAGGCTTCCGATTATACATATTACTCCAAAGATGATACAAATAATACTTGATAAAATGATGAGAAATTTAACCATTATTGGCATTATCGTCTGTTTTAAGTTTCATACAATTCTCGTTAAATAAAGTTTCTTTCATCGTTAAAACCTCCTTCTTCGAGGTCGGCTTCAAGATTCTTAATGCGTTCTGTTAATCTTGCTATTTCTTCTTTTGCTATTTTTAATTCATTTTCTGCTTTTTTACGTTTTTTAACTTGCTGATTAAATAATGCAATTTGATTTAATAATTTTCCGTGTTCTTTTTCTTGATTTTTATCAGAGCAATAAAGTTGTTTTGATATCTCCTTAATACGTTTGCTTAATCTTTCGATTTCTTCGTCTCTACATACTACTTGTGCTGTTAATAGTTCATTTAATTCTGTGCAATCAATTACTTCCTTTTTCCATTTATTGTGTTCTTGTTTTATTTTCTCGTTTTCATCGGTCAAAGTCTTTATTAACTTCATTTTCTCGTTTAACTGCTCATTCATATAGTTACATATTTCAGCAGCAATTTTAAAGACAATAGGATTCTTGAATGCGTATTCCTCGCCTTTTGTAATCTGCTCTCCGACTTCTTTTATTCCGAGATTATCGCCGATTACTTGCCAAATGTATAATTCAGTTTCAGGAGATGTTTCTTTCTTTGTTTCCATTTTTTATTTCGTTTCTAAATCGTCTGAAAAATTCCTCTGGGAAACTCCAAGTCTGAGATTCCCATTCGTTACCACCAGTACAATCCTCAATCTTGTCGAGGTAGTCGGTGGCGTTTTCTCGCAGCCAATCAATGGCTTTGTCGATAACAAAGTCAGCCATTAAAAGCAACATCTTTTTGGTTTTGCACATATATCCGCCGTCTTTGTATGCTTTTTTGCAGAAGTTGACATCTTGACTTTTGCAACCACCGACTTTGGCACATCCAATCAGGGCGTTGGCTTTTTGTTCTATTGTTAGATTTTCTTCCATCTTTTTATTTCAATTTCGTTTTCGTATGCTTCATCGTACCAACATTTTGCGTTTGTGTCGTACTCTGCGACTATGTAATGACAATTCTTGTATGGAATACGGAATGTTTCTGCGAGATAGCAGCCGTCCTCTGTCGGCGGTTCTGTGTGCCAACCACCGAGTTCGGAGATTGGCTTTATATTGTACTCCTCATCTTTTCTCCTTGCAACTTCTAACGCACAATTGTACGCTGTTAAGTTGTCGGCAGGCACTATGCTTAAAACTAATTTTTCGTTTGTCATATTATTTTTCTTTATAAGGTATTACAATTACGTTTTTGCCGTCTTTCCTCTCTTCTGCTCGACAGATTAAAAAATGACATATTGGAGCATTTTTTAATCCAACACAGTCTGTGCAACGGTGTACGTTAGGTTTTGCTTCTTGTACCAATATATCACCAATATCGGTTTTGATTATCATATTTGTAGGTACGTCGTGTTTTTCCATTTTACTAATCTCCTATTATTTAACGTAAATTAATATTTTGTTTGTTTCTTTATTATTTAACATATCCTCAGCGTAATCATCGAGGTATATAGAATCTTTTTTAAAAAGGTTTAACATCTTTCAATATCTCATTTGGGGCAATTTCTCCATTGTTCAATTGGACCAACAAATTTCGTCCATAATGAACTCCATCGTTGTAGATTTTATTCTTTTCATCAGCAATTTCTTTATATAATTTATGCTTTTCTGCAATAAGTTCTTTAAAAACTTCTTCCTTGTATGTTTGACGTTTTTCTTTTAATTCGTCATTGGCTTTTTTAAGTGTTTCACAGAGTCTTTTTGCAGCTTCGAATGTTTCTACTGGTAGAATAACCTCGTGTGATGCTCCATATGATGAAAGTAATTTATTGTAATATAAGGATTCTCTGAATCCCCAAATTTTATTTGTTTCTTTGAACTGAGAGAAGGAGTTCAAAAGGTTAATCAATGCGTTTTCTATATCATCTGTGTAGGTGTTCCATTTAAAACTTCCAATCTTAAACTCATCAAGACAGTAACTTTTGCTTTCAAGATTTCTCTCTTTGACAATTGCTCTTCCAATTTTAAGAGAGTTTTCGCAATCATCACACAAACAATCTTTTGATTTACGAGGTGCTTCTTCGCCTGTTTTTCCGCATCCGATGCACGTAATTTTTCCTTTATACATATTTATTATTTTATTGTCAGTTCAACTTCCATTGGACTATTCTCAAATGTAAGTCCTTGGTCAATTAATTTTTGTCGAATTTGACCGTATAATGCAATGAAAAATTTTGGTTGTCTGCTTTGTGAATATCCGTAATCAGATGGAATGAATATTTCGTCATTTGCATCGGGATTTTTCTTTGTTTTTTGTGGTTTAATTGGCTTAGTATTAGATATATGGACACTACCACTTTTATCCATACAAACATATAACTTTTCCATAGTGTTTATTTTATCATTTCTTTTAAAAATTTGCTTATTTCGCTAACATTAGCAATCTGTTGAGGTGTATACTTTAACAATCGCCAACCAAGTTTAGCGGCTTCGTTGTACTTTTCAAAGTCTTTTATCATTGTAAAAGGGCGATTATGTCTGCCCGAAATCCAAAGTCCACCCTCGATTTCGATAGCAATTTTCCTTGAAGGAATTGCATAATCGAACCGCCATTTTCTTGTCGGATGGAACTTGAATTCGGGAACGATTTCTTCACCAATTTCTTGTGATATTAATTTGAGATAAAGTGTGTAATCCTTCATTATATTTCTTCAAATTCACCGTCAATTATCGCTTGTTGCTTGATACGTTCATCTAATTCATCGTCAGTAATTTCTATGTCCAAAATAATCGGTTTACCGTCTTTATTAGGCATACAGTTACTTTGTATCAACTGCCTTTGATATATGCCGTTAAAGTCAATAAAAATATCGAAATAGAACGTTTTGTCATTATCAAGAGAATTTACTTTTGTTATAACGATATTCATATCTTCATACGATGAATTTGGAAGATATTGTGATTTAAGATTATTGCAATACGTTTGAACTTGGCTAAAAGTAGGCTTTTTGTTTAGTTTGAAAAATTCGAGTAGCCAAGACTGTATTATCTTACATTTTGATTTCACTTGTTCGTTGATATTCTCTTTTAACCAAGTTGTAAACGTATCGTATGCTGTTTTTTCAGCTTCTACATAAGCATCGTGGTTTGATTTTTGATTTACTATTCTCATTTTTGTAAATTTTAGTTTTCCAAAATTATTCATATTTCTTCTGAAATAACTATAACTTACAAAAAACGTAAGGACTATATACACATTAACGGTACTCCGCTTTCTTGTTTATTTTCATAGTAAGCAAGCATTTGCTCTACCCATTCGTCATCACGCTCTTGGTTTCTTGCTTCCCAATCAGCGTAATCTTGTTCTGTAAATGTTCCCATAGCGTTTATATTTAAAATTGTTTATCCTTCTTTGTTAAAAAAACTTATCATTTTTTCTTTCCTTTGCGTATATTAAACGACTTGTATGTTGCATTCCATTCAAACTTTTCACAAGGGTTAAATCCTTCCTTATATACATTGGGACAAGGGTGACCGTGTTTGTCAAAATGTTTTTTGCAACCGGCACAAGACCTTTCTGTTTTTGATTTTCTCATTTTTTTTATTTGTCATTTGGTTTTGGTAATTCTTCACAAACTCCTATTTTATGTCCAGACCGTACAAGTTTGAACAAATAGTCATCAAGTTTGTTACAATTAAATTTTACAATAGTATTTATTTTCTCTATTCCACATACCTTGGCAACAACATTGGCATCATCTCGAAGTGCAATGTAGTTACTGCCTACGTTGAATAGCAATATCATATTAGGATAATTCTCCTTGATTGACTTGTATTGGTTTTGAATTTGCTTTGCGTTCATTTAATCTTCCTTAATTTGTCAATAAAATTTGTTGCGTTTAATCCTTCTGATATAGCAACTACTTTTAAAGTGATGTTATCAATTATATAATAACGTTCTACAAGTGCGGCATATTCTTTTGCTTCTTTTAATGTTTTACACTCCATTTTTTGCCAACTGCTGTGATAATCATCTCTACACTGGTCTTTAATTGTGTAGTTTTTATTTATGTTTAAATAATGTAGTACATATCTCATAGCATTTATTTTTTATTTATAATCCGACATAGCCTATTTTGTATGATTCTCCTTCGGCATTTTTGTTTAAGCGTTTACAGGCTGCTTGTGCCTTTGATGGAGTTTTGTAGGTATCAAATACCCACTGTTCTCCGTTTTCTTCGATGCAGATAACTGCCCAATTATTTTCTTTCATAGTTAAATCTCCTTATAATTTTTTAGTACATTGGAAAGCCTGATTTTTCTTCAAACTCCTTTATTTTCTTTTTACTTGTGTTTTTGATAAGTTTAACTCTTGTTGCTGAATTGTTCGCATCTACGTCTATGTAATCCCAACTTCCAAATACTTCGTATGCAATCATATTTAATGCACTTGTAATCAAAGTATTTGAATCTATTGGCAGTTCATCTGATTGCAAATAGACGTATGCTTGACTGATATATTTGAAGTCCATATCTTTGAACAGATAAGGTATATCGTCATAGCCACAATATAAAAGCAAAGCAGCTATTTTTTCTGCAATTGTAGGATGTTTTTCTGGTTCTTCATCTACGTATATTTGTACAGGTGATTTTTTCATATAGTATTCATAATGAAGATTTTTACACCATCTATCGTTCAAGCCTTTGTCGTGTGATTGTAGCCATGCTAAATATTCGCTATCTTCCTTTATCAATCGTTTTTCTGCATCTTCTTTTTTACGAAATGCGTCAATTAGCCTTTCATCACTGTTTGACTTCTCAAATACGCAGTATAATTCTATCTCTTTTATCATTGTTTTTATATTTAGATTATTACAATTGTGTCGTTTTTAAATTCTTTTATTTCTCCACCTTGTTTCTTGACACAGAGCGTGTAGTTAATTCTCTGTTGGTTAGGCTTAATAAAGTAGCTATAACCATTGTAACGGAATGATTGATACCATTCCAAGTCTTGTATTTTTTTCTCCATAATTCTGTTATTTTTGTTGTTAGACAAATGTATTTATAAAATAAAAATGAGCCAATAGATTCTCATCGCTAAATGCGAACATATCATTTTGGCTCATTTTTTGTTTAACCTCTTTCACATTTACCGATTCTCATCGGGGGGCGCATTCTCAAAGGGTTAACCGAAATATTAAGCCCGACGTCATTAATTATGCAATATTGCTTTCAAAAATATTTATTTAGTAGTCAAATACGCAGTCAAAGTCTACGTTTTTGTTACCTGCGTTATATTCGTCGATTGCTTGTTTACAAATACAGTAATTCTCGCAGAATGCGTAAAATGAATCCTCTGATACTTCGTACCAAGAATGGTCGATGATAAAGAGGTATTCGTCTATGTATTTGGCGTTTTCCTCGTCTAAGAAGATTAGGAACTGTGCTTTGTTGAACTCCTTTTGTTCTTCTGTAGGAGTAACAGGATTTGTTGCAGATGCAACGTTTGTGCTGATAATGATTATTGCAAGTAGCAATGTTTTAACTAAGTTTCTCATAATAGTAAAATTTTAAATGGTTTGACAATAAAAAAGGAACGCAGTACGAATACTACGTTCCCTAACAATTAATTTAATTAATTAACAAACTATAAATAAACAACTACAATGTTTCGATTTGCAACGGTCTTGGTGCTTCGATGATATACGATTTCGTATCAGGTTTTATTTCCCAATTCTCGATGAATTCTGCCATTGCGTAACTTTGCGGCAAAATATTCGGGATTTCCATTGATTTAGCCTTGTAGAGATTAGTACTTGCATCATACATATCCCACAATGTAACTACCTTATTGTCGTATTTACGAAGCATAATTTCTTCTGTAAACTTATTGATTTCTCCGTTACCCAAAGGATATACGCCCTGTTGACGGATTCTTTCTTGCTTTGTGTCAATAGCAACACGCATACACTGCAACATTCCGATGAAAATATAGATTTGCTCTGTTGTCAATTCTACTTCTTTCATTTTCTCGATAAGTTTGCGTTGCTCGTACACTCTGTCACCGATTTTATCGAAATAACCGTCTACTAAGTCGATTACTTTTCTTGGGTCAGGACTATCCTTACGTGATACCTTTCCTGTTCCACGGTCGGAGTATGTCGCTGTATAGAAGTCCTTTGTGCCTAATACCATTTGGTTGTGGCAAATCTTGACGTTTGAGCCAACTGCAACCTGAATGCCTTTTTGGTGATATGCGATTGCAATGTTAGTCGTATAATTGTCATCATCGTAGTTGGTAATACGTGCATTTACGTATATTCGGTTCAGTTGTTGTGCCTTAATGTTGTTTATGCCGTATATTTTTTCCAAATCATCATCTCTGATTACTCCTGGTAGATTTCTGTTTCCGCTTTCTGCTGCAAAAATTTCCCAAATACCGATATTAAGACCGTGATTGTTTGCTCTTTCAAGCACTGCGTCGATGAAATCAGTGTGATATATTCCGCCTAATGGCTCTCCTGCGCCATTTTTCGGATGACGTGTCTGACGAAGCATTTCCATATTTAGGACGTTTACTTTGTTTGATGTCCAATCGAGTTCTGTTGTACTCATAATTTTATTTTCTTCCATATTATTGTTTTTATTGTTTAAATGTATTTAATTTCTTTTTCGTACTTGTGCTGATTGTAATTCAGCCAATTAATCCGATTTTCGTAGTTTTCACTTACTACGTGCTTAAATGTGTAGTTTTCAAAGGCAATTTCAGGTCTGAGGGGATGACCTTTTTACCAATACTTTCTTTTGTACATTGCTACACATTTTAGATAGTCTTCTTTGGTAAATAACTCTGGGCATAACTCTTTTACAGTTTTTCCCTTTGTTCCTTTCCCTCTGCAAATACAATTGGCGTATTGTTCTAGTACTTTTTCTTCTTGTGGAAGAAATTTAGTTTTATCCACATTATTGTACTTTTTTGTTTTCTGGTATATTTCGTAAGTTATTTTGTAGGCTAAATCTCCTAAGCACTCGCATTGGTAAAATGATTTAGTGCTTTCCTTAGTCTTATAAACATAAATATAGCCATCAAAATTAAAATCTGCACTACTCCAAGCCATATTATTTTGTTTATTGTTTAAATGTATTTAATTTCTTTTTCGTACTTGTGCTGATTGTAATTCAGCCAATTAATCCGATTTTCGTAGTTTTCACTTACTACGTGCTTAAATGCGTAGTTTTCAAAGGCAATTTCAAGTCGTGCTGCTATTTTAGCATATTTGTATTCTTCTTTTGTACTTGCTGCACGTGCATAACTCGAAATGCTTTGAATTTCATCATCTATGTTTGCTTTATTAAGTTTCTTGAAGATTCTGATTGCTGCTGAATATTCTCTAATATTTGCTTTTTCAATTTCTTCCTTGAGTTCTTGTTCTGCTGCAATCAATCCTACTTTTACTTCGTTTTTAATGTCGAGGAAATTTTTGGGTCGTTCTATGCTATTGAAAAAGCAAGTACAATCGAACTCTTGTTCTTCTCTTTTAGATAATTTATATTTTTTATCTGCATATTTCTTAAATATTTCTTTTATTTTGAGCCTGAGTTCGTAAATGTTTGAAATGTTTTCAATATATTGACTTCTGTTTTTCCACTTATAATACTCTCTTCTTGCTTCATCAATTCTCTTTATTTTTGCTTTAAAAGTTTCGTACTCTTCTTTGTCTTTGTAAGACCTTTTATAATCTTCGAGTTCTTTTCTTTTAAGAGCATCTTGATAATCAAAACCTTCGTAGTTTTGTGCCAACTCCTCAAATGAGGTCATCGGACTTTTTTTGTTGTTTTTCATATAGTTTATTATTTTTACTTTGTTTTAATTTTAAAAAATGCGGTGTGATTCACATCAGACCGCATCCGTAAAAAATAGAGAGTTGTTTAAAAAATTATACTAAATATTTATGATTCTCGCCTATCGTCTCCTCTTAATGCGAAATAATTATACTCTTTTAATCTGCTTACTAATCGTTCTCCATACTTTCTTTCTGTAATACAATCATCGGGAGTTAGATTTGATGTTATGAACGTAATAACGTTCTTGTCAGACCTCACTTCTAATATCTCCCTTAATACGTCAATCTTGTTTCCCATGTATTGTGAACTTTCAGGTTCAGTACCGAAATCATCTATGGAGATTATCGGAGCGTTGTACAGGGATTCAATATTTCCGCCATTTCGATAGATATTACAGAGTTCCTGTGCGTTGTAACTTACCCAGTTAGGATACACAGGCTTGTCGTTAATATAAAATATTTGATTATATTCTTTACAAAACTTCTTAAAGATTCTCATCAAAGTAGTTTTGCCTGTTCCGCACTCTCCTGCGATAAACAGTCCTTTATTCAATTTTCCTTCTTTCTTTTCTTTGCTATCAATAATATTACATAAAAATTCTTCTCCGAAATAATAACGAATAATATTCTCAATCACAAATTTGTTGTACTTGTCTATAACAAACTCTCCTATCAGTTTATCCCCGATAGCTTTGAACTTATCGAGGATTTCTGAGTTGTAATAATAATTAACTTTTCTGTATTTCTTTTCCATCGATTCTGTAGATTTTGTTAGTTCCGTTTAATACAATAAAATGTCCAATTTCGTCTTCTTCTATTCTTAAATCATTATCTATCAGAATTTTCTTAATTTTTTCTCCGTTTTCTTTCAATATTTCTTCAACATTATCAATCCATTTTATTCCAAATGATACTCCGTTATCATATCTTTGTCCTTTGTAAATATTATCTACATATATTTTACCATCTCTTTCTTTTATACTGATTGTTTCTACAACATCTAATTCTCCAACTTTTGGATGCTTTGCTTTTACTCCTACTGATATATAACACTCAATATTATTCGTCCATTTTTTAATAAAAATTGTTCTATTTAATATTTCGCTCCATTCGTGTCTTATTTCCATATTGTAGTCATACGACATTTTCATAAATAAATTATATAACATTTCTCTTAATGTTTGGTCATTTATCCCTGGGAAATCATCATAATATCCTACTAATATTTGTTTCGTATGTTCGCTTTTTAATATTTTTTGTATTTCTTCTGCATTCATTAGTACTTTACTTTTTTGAAGTTTATTTTGTCGTTGTTAACTTTCGTTGTGACTGTATTCGTTTTATTTCTTGTTATCCATGTATTTACAGCCATACGCCAATTTTTCATTTTGTTCTTCCCTATCTTCCAATCAACAGATTCATAATGATAAAAGAACTCTTCTGCATTAATATTTGCTTGTTTTTCTTTTATATATTCTTCTATTTCTTGTATTGTCGGTTTTTGAAATCTTTTAATTACTGACGTTTTCAGGAGATGTTTTCATATTGTATGCTTCTCTCATTTCTGACAAGCATTTTTCTTGATTTTCTGCCCATAATATATTGTATCTCTTTTTCTCTGTGTCATTGAATACGCCACTTAAATACATAGTTTTATATTCCTCTTGCTGCGGCGTTAATTGTTTTACTTCTTTTGGGCTTTCTTTTACAGGTTCATTTATTACTTCTGCTGTTGTTTCTTCAATATTACTTGCAGGATTATCGATGTAGTCAAATGTTTGAGTGTCGTAGTTTGTGATTACTGCTTGGTCTGAAATGATTGCCATATTCATTGCAGGAGATTTGATGCCGTAATGCTTTAATAAGTTTTTCAATACGGTTTTTTCTGCCATTACATTAAAATCAGTATTCCACAAAGATTTTCCATATTTATCATTTTTGTATGATTCAGAATATCTTTGGCAAAATGCTTTCATTTCTTCTGTTGTTACGAATAATGATTTTTCAAATCCCCATGTTGTTACAATAATAGCACAATATCCGATTATTTCTTTTAGGTTTTTCTGCTTACGTTCTTGTTTTACTCTGAATATTTCATATGGTTCTCCATACAGATAGTTTTTGTTTTTCAACTCATCAATTGACATAATGCTACAACAATTGATTGTCTTGTACTTTTCTGTTCTTAAACCTAACTGAATATATCCGTCTTTTCCTACTTGGAATTGTGCGTGACCTTTATACGGTATTACGTATGCGTTCCCTAATGATTTTTCTAACGGTAATCCTATCGCTGTTGCCTGTAAACCTGCATTGATAATCTCCTGTGGTGGGATATTCGCTAATCCTTGGTTATTATTTACCAATGCAATGATATTTGATATAAATTCTTGTGTTTTATTACCTATTACAGATTGAAGGTATGCATTCATACTTTTGTCTGTAATTGTAATTTCAAACTGCGATTTTTCTTTCTTTGCTAATGCTTCTGTTGCCATTCTTAATATTCTTTTTCTTGTTCGTAATAATAGTACTTTGTGCCGTTCTTCTTATTGCATATTTCGTCTTTAATCGGATGTCCTGCTTTTCTAAGGTCCGATATAATCTTTCTTGCATCTCCTGTGTCAATAAGACGATTGATGTTACAAGCTGTAAACTTTCTTCCTTTATTCGCCAGGAATAATCTTAGTGTCTTTTTTTTCTTCTGTTCCATACACGTGTTTTTTTAAAATTGGGTTAATAATAATCATTGCTCCATAAATCATGATTGCCATATAAGCGAGATTTCCCCATGTCGCAGGTTTATCGTCATATAGCAATATGCTTCCTACTATGATTAAACATATTCCGATTATGATGTTTATTGCTTTCATATTATTTAACTTTGATTGTAATTCTTGTTGTTGTTGTATAAGGCAATGTTCTTTCTTCTTCTTTGATTACCTCACCTGTTTCTTGGTCAACTATTGTCGTTTTGTAAGTTGTGCCTTTGTATTTCTTTTTAAGTTCGTCTTGCTCTTTCTTCAAATCTGCTATTTTCAGGCTTAAATTCGCTATTTCAGGAATTGAATTATAATCGTATGTCTTAGCATACGTCCTCGATATTTCAAGTCCCTTAAACTCGAATTTATCGCCATACTTGTCAATCTCGCTATTAACTTCTTCTTCAATAGCATTATCGATTCTTTCAAGTTCTTTCTTAATGATGTTACTTTTGGCTTTTACTTCGATGGCGTTGACCTCTCCATCTTTTACTGCTCTGATTATTTCGTCTATCTGACTACTTAACTCTCTTTGCAGTTCTTTCACTTCAACTTTTGTTAATTCGTTTTGCATCTTTTTATTGATTTAAATTCGTTGTAAATTAAATTATATTTTGTTAATTATGATTTACTACTTAATTATTTTGTAAGTTAGAATTACATATAGTATAATTATTAAATATTTTAACAATTTTTAACAAAAATAATTTGGTTTTTAAGAATTAATTTATTTTTTACCAAACTATATATATTATATTTAATTATATTATTTATATTTATAATTATACTATAATTTATTTATTATATATTATTTATTTTAAATATTTTATATTATTTATAGTTATTATATAATCAGTTTTATTATTATTATTTATTTATTATATTTATTATTTATCTTTCTTTATTTTTATTTATTCTTTTTATCTTTTTATTTTTTTCTTTTTGCTTCTTTTTCTTTCTTTTCTTTTTCTGTTTTTCTTCTTTCTTTTTGTTTCTTTAACAAATTTCGGTTTTTATTTTTTTTTTTTTTTGAAACTGCGAATTGTCTAAAAATCTAGTTTTATCTTCATCGCTTATAAACCGAATTAATCTGTTTTTATCTTTTCAACTTTAAAAGGCTTTGTGTATAATTTACACTTTCTTTCAAGTTTATTGTCTGTTTTGCTTTACCTTTTATCCAATTTTAGTGTGAGTTTTTAACCGTTAATCACGTCTACAATGTGTTGTGGATAGGTTTTTGCTATCTGTTTACTTAAAATTGGACGTTTTTGGGTTAAGTCGTTGATAATCAGTGAGTTACAAGGGTTGTAGAATAGATTTCCTGATATGCATATTTCGGATTTGCTGCAATTAATAATCTGCAAATCAGCAAATTGCGAATAACCAAAATAAAATCACCCAAAAAATAAATTTGTGTTTTGGAAAATGACATTTTGCACTTGCTTTTATTTTGTTTGATTTAAGACATTATTTCATATTGAGTGGATAACTTGTACCACTTTTGGAATAAACTGTCTTAAATGGCAAATTTCGGGGCAAATACAGCGAATGTCATTACGAACCGTAGTTGGCAAATTTGCAGTAAGCAGCGCAGATATTCTATACAACCGTAGGAATACAGATATTCTAAACTACGAATGTTGCTATCTGCAAAGAGGTAAAGGTTTGTTAGGGTTCACGGAACGCACTAAACTACTGAAATTTACTGCGAAAAAATACCGTCAAGTGGGAACTCGGCGGTATTATGCTGTTTGTTGGTTAGTCGTTTGATTCGATGTATTGTTTGATTTCATCGAGCGAGCCTACGGTAACTAATTGACCGTTGACGATGTAGTAGTACTGCACTTTGCCGTTGACTACTCTGTTTGTTGATACTATCATAGTTGTATGAATTAATTGTTAGACAATAAAAAACCGCCCCGTAATGATGATGTACGGAGCGGCAAAAACACTCTAACGGCAAAGCATAACTCTACCGTCAGTGTGCATTTAGTTAAGGAAGTCGTCGAACTCAACGTTCCAGCCTTGTTTTAAAGCACGTTTGGCTTGTAAGAACTTGGTGTAGCGGCGTTGGAATTTGTTCCAGTTCTCAATTGTGATGTCGTAAACAGAGTTGTCGATTAGCCATAAGAAGTCGTTGACTATCTCATAGTGACCGTTCTGTGACAATACAACCAAGAACTGTGCGTTATTGTACTCTGCCTTAACTTGGTTTGCATAAGATGCAGAGAATATTGGTTCGCTTTCTGTTGGTTCGGCTGCATAAGAAGCAGACATACAGTTCAAAACGATTGCAATGATAAATACAATTGCGAGCAAAATTTTAACGAGTGTTTTCATGGTAATTAAATTTAGAGTGTTTATAAATTTATTTAACTGTGAATAAGTTAATTGCACATTTTTCATAAGCTCATCAACGCTGACAAAAACGTGCAAAAGTCAGTACCGATGTATCACGAGAGTGCCATAATGCAGAATCGAACTGCCGAGAACAAAGGCTTATTACCAATGCAGCACCAACCTATGGCATAATAAAAAACCGTGTGGGCAACACTCCCAATCGTGGTTTCGCCGAAGCGTAGCACGATAAACTTTGCACGGTTAAAAACTGCACACTACAAAGCCGTGTGCAATGGCGTTAAGTTAGGCGACGACTACTTCTTACCTTTCTTGGTGGGAGCAGGAGTTTCGATTCCCTCGTCCTCGTCTTCCTCGTCAGAAGTCGATTCGGTTTCGTCGAAATTGTCGATGTCAGAGTTGTCGCTGATGGTAGCAAACGTGATTTGCGCACGTGTTTCGCCTTGGAAGTCGTATTCCTGAACGAAATAAACAACGTCAGAAAGGTCGGCAATTCGAGCGTTTTCAGTCATCTTGCAGATAACACGACCGAGACCCTCGAATTCGTATTTAACCTGAACGTTGCCTTCCTCGTTGCGAGAGTGCAAGTATTTTGCGACTTTCAAGAACTGCTCGTCTGCAGTAGTCTCGGCAACAAATCCGCCGACTTCGCACATCTGAGGTTTACCGCCAGTGAAGGCTTTCATTACACGTTTGGGATTGGCGTACTTCAATTCAACTGTCTTAACTTGTGCCATAATAGTAACGGTTACAATAGAAACTCTAAGAGAACGCCGACATTGAACGTTCAAAAGTTTGGGCGTTTTTGGTTATACAATAATTTATTTTCAATGCTAAAAGAGGGAAAAGGATTTTAGGGTTTTATGTTTGCCTTATCCTTTGGTTTATTAAAAAAGATTTTGTCTGTCAACAACAGGACTTTGTTAGCAATGGCTGTTGATACCAATATGTATGTTTTTTAACTCACAACATACAGTGCGGCTAACATCTCTGATTAGCAGTCACCGCTACTTTTTATTACACGTTGGCGGTTCTACGTGCGGCAGTAAGAATTACTTTTTGGAATTTTCTGCCGAATTTCGATTCCAAAAAGGAGACGGGGGGATAAATCCCAATCTCAAATGATGGTGGCGGATTATAGGGGTTTATTCCTCTCTCTTACACATACACTCCTCATCGTCATAATAACTCCTATACAAAATTATCCTACAACCTCGTATTTAGCCAATTTTAAGCCATAAGACAAGATATATTATAGAAGCTGATAAAATGTTCGTCTTGTGAAAAATAATTGCTTAGAAAAGAGAATTAAACATATCGAGGATATGCTCGAAATGACCAATTTTATATATGATTTACGTCCAATTTTGTTGATTAAAATCTGCAAACAAGTGATATACAAATAGATAAATAAGTCCAATTTGAGATAACGTTTTGCTGATGATAGCAATATGATGGATAGATAAATTTATATCAATTTCCTGACGTCAGGAGAATGATAAGAAAGTATAATGTGTAAGAAGTGCTTACAAGTTGTAGGCAAATTAGATTTGTCTTAAAATCAAATAAGGAATTAAGTGAGTTATAGGTATTTGATAAGAAAGTTCTCTTAAAGTTATCTTAAATATCAAATAAATAAACAAGTTAAGACAAATGAATAGTGATAAAAAAATGCCACAACTAAATGAATAGAAGTGGCATAAAAAATAAACACTAAATGGCGATGATGTGAATTTTAGAAAGGTATATTGTCAGAGAGTAGATAATTTTTACGATTAAGTTTACCTCCGAAGGCTACAAGGCTTAGTACATTTTGTCTTACTTGGTTATTTTGTACTTGGGCTGCGTTATTGTTGGCAGATTCAAGTTGAGATGCTTGTTGCCAGTTGTGGTAATCTACGGCAAAATCTTGGGAGTTTTGAGCTGTAGAAATCTTTTTACGTTCTCTTTCTCGTTTATTTTTACCTGAAATAGCACCAATACCTGAAGATACTAATCCGATAGTACCACCGATAATAGCACCTGCGACAGTTCCTACGACATTACCGATACCAGGGACGACAGTGCCTAATGTAGCACCTGCTGCTGCACCCATACCAGTTCCTTTTAAGGTAGATAATCCTACATTTTTAGCATCACTACCAGTTTTAAGGTCTTTTTGGGAATAGATACCGCTATCAAATCGAGTTATAGTGTCTAAGTCAGTTTGACCAGCCGTGTAAGATTGAATAACATTATTGGCTTGTTTTTCATTTTCTTTGAGGATGTTTAAAGTTGATTTAGCTTTACCCTTATTAAAATTAGATGCTCCACTTTTGTATGAATCAATACCAATATCGATAGCTGCTTTAGCGGCAGCTGCATAAGGAGATATTTTAGCTGCTGCGTCATTGATAGTATTAAAAGTACTTTCAAAGTTGCCAGAGCCAGAATTATTGTTGACAGCGAGAGATTGGAAATTATTGTTATTCAAATTGATATTATTAAACTTATCAGTAGGAATTTGATTAACCATATAATTCCCAGTCATTCCACCACCACCACCGAAGAAACGTTTATTTAAAAGATAGTTTGTCATATTTCATATTATTTAGAATAGTATTCTCTTATATCGACTAATCGGTTGATAATTTCTTTAGTCCATCTTTTAATTAGAACTGAGAAATCATCTGATTTAATAAATTCATGTACATTCATTGAGCAAATCATACAGCGTAGTTTCTCTGATTTAACCATTATGTACATTTCGGAACGAGTTATATGGTTAAAAGAAATCCAAATGATTACTTCATCGTAAATTTTTTCGAGAATATATTTAGTTTTTAATTCATCGAAAGAAGGATATTTGGCTTTAATTATACCATAAAGACCACTTACGTAATTGTACGTAAATTCCATTTGCTGTCTTAGAATTGTCCTTTCTTGTTCGTTACCGTTTAATGTTACAAAAGGAGTGTGAATTTTAAGAAAGTTACCCTTTATAAGAAGGACTACAATAATAACAATAAGTAATGAGAAAATCAATACTTGAATTGAATTATCGCTTGATAATATTACTTTAATAGCTTCCCACATTTTGTTTAATGATTTTTACAATTGCACTTTGGACATACAGCTATTGCTACTGCCTTATACATATTCTGTCCAATTTCTCCTTGAATATATGCTGCCTTCTCTGATTTTGAATCATAGCCAAATTTGCTGCAAATATGTTCGGAAAGATGTTTTATTTCATGAGTTACAGTATTGAACATCTCATCGAAAGAAGTTGCCTTAGAAATCAAAATAATGGACATACTAAGGTTTTCGTTTGATATTATATAACCTGTGTTCGGATTAACCAAAAGTTTTATAGCATTGTTAGCATCTTCTACACTTAATCCAAATGCAAGTAATGAACCGAAAACTTTAGATAGTTCTTCTTCTGTTTCAATATTATAAAACACCATAGTCCACCATTTTTCTGGTATTTCTTTCTCTATGTAAAATCCTTGTTCAATCATAATTTATATATAAAGCCGTCAAGCAAATTGATGATTCGCCTGACGGCGATGCAATAAACAAATTAACTAAATAATATGAAAAAATTATACACCATCATTTCCTGATACGTTTGTAGCCTGTGTTTGACCATTATCAACAACATCCCATTTGTATTTAATATAATTGATGTTTTCAATGTTAATGTATTTGTAATCGTATGTTCGCATATATTTTGTTACAAACACATTATTTATAAGTTCTGTTGGTTGTTTGATTTGTGGAACGTTTTCAGCTATAACTAAAAAGCCGTTCATAATTTGAGGATTAACAAGGAAATTGTTGTTCTCATCAAGCTTAAAAGTCAGTTCAGTGTTATCTTTCAAGAAGATAGACAAGATAATATTTTGACCTGAACGCTTATTAACGATTCTGCTTAATTCTTGATTTAATAATGCTACAATGTTTTCTTCTGTTACCATAATTATAATGTTTTAAGAGTTAAATATATTCTTCCCAATGAATAGGTATGCCCATCACACACATTTTTGCTACAAAACATTCAAGAACAGCTTCAGGTTTGCAATCAGGGTCGAGCAACGTTTCTTTAACAAATTGTATTCTTTGAACATCTGTAGTTAGTGTTTTTGGGTAGTCTGCGTAAGACATATTATACAAATACCAAGCTGAATAAATATGTTTTTCAGGAATTAAAACATTATTAGCTTTAAACAAGTTCTTCATAGATTCCAAACTATGTACCGATAATGGTTTAAGCTCATCCCCTACTCTCATATTATTAATAGCCCATTCTGCAAGTTTCTTGCTAAATGAGCCATGATGGTAATCTTCATAAACTAATCTTTCGTCAGATACAAAATTTCTCATTTCAATATAAATAAAATGTCAGGCGGAATTAACCGCCCGACTGATGAGTAATTAGATTGTTACATATATCGACTGTTCTCAGACTTAGCATCTTCTAAACCATGCTTATAGCCTTTCTCATAACCTTTTTTACATCCTTCTTCATAGCCCTTTTCATAGCTATCTTCACGGAAATTTTCTGTTGATTGATGTCCGCTACGCATTTGTCTGCGCATATTTTCGAACATTTCTTCTTGTCCTTTTTCGTTATTGATTATTAAGTATCCCATTTTATGATGTTTTTTTTGAAATTAATTCCTTTAAGATTGATAATGCTTCATCCAATTTCTTATCGGTATCTTGTTGACGTTGTTGCAAATCAGATATTGTCTTATCTCTGTTCTTTTCCTCTTTGTATCGAGGATTCAGGATTTCGATAATGCTTTCTAACTCTGTTTGTTCTTCCTTGCGAAAATCATATAATTCGATTTCTTTCTTGTTTGCCGTCAATTTGTCATTAGCAGCAGAAAGAATAGCATCACGACTTCCTGAAAATATATCATTCCCTCGTTCAGCGATTTCGATATTTGAAGGAATATTGTTAAAATATTCGTCAACATCGTTTATAGAAACCGTAAGATTAACACAACTTTGGAAATTGTTATTAAACAAATTTGGTGTCGTATTATATGGCGGAGTTGATTGCGTTTTTGCTTTAATAGTACCTATAAGGAGTTTGGTATGTCCAGACTTACGTAGAACATAAAACTGATTGCCAACTAATAAAGAATTAAATTCCATGTTTATAAATTATTTTTACTGTTATATAAAGTCCTCATGTCGAAATTTATTCAAAAAATCAACATGAGAACTTAATCATGTCGATTGTTTAAACATTAGTTATAACGTTTGTACTACTTGCAAAATACCATTATTCCTGTCGTTAAATATTAACAGAACACCTGTTCCTGTAAGATTTTCTGCTGTAACAGATTCTCCACCAAATGTTGTCAAAGGTCGAGTTATTCCATTTAAAGTGAGATTAATAGGAAGTGTACTTGTTGTTCCAGTCGGTATTGCTGATGATAGTCTCAATGCAAACAGTCCGCACGGTGGTAATTGTCGCCATCCCATAACAATCTCAACTGCTGATGTATTAACATTAATAGTTGTTGAAGAAAGATAAGGGATTCCTCGTGTGTTAGTTGTTATATTTTGACAATTCATAATCTATTAAAATAATATGTTATTACCGTAATAACCACCACCTGTGTATGCTCCTGTGTTAATTGCTTGTAACTGCGGATATTGAACAGGAACGGTAGGAAGTTGTTTTGCTGCTATCTCGTTTACTTTTGTCTGCAACGGTGCAAACAAGTTGTTTACATAACCAAGGATTTGGTTAGTTTGATTAGAGTTGTCAATCTGCAATCTCAATTGTGTAATAGTATCAGCTTGTGCGTCAATCTTAGCTTGCATTTCACGTTCTTTTAGCGCACAGAATTGGTTGTCAATAGCAACTGTTTGTGCGTTGATTGCTTGCAGCACTGCGTTGTTGTTACGGTCTGCTTGTGCGCCAAGTTGATTGGTTTGCTCAAGTGTTCTGATTTGAGCTTCATAACCTTGCTGTGTGGTAAGCAAACGGTTTTCGCAGCAGCACTGTTGCAACTGAGATGCTAATGCTGTGTTACCTGATTGAATAGAATTAATAACTTGGAGGGTACTCATTCCTTGCTGCGCACCAATTGCTGCCAAAGAGTTCTGTACGTTCTGGATAGCAGTATTTACTGTTGAATAATCTTGACCAAGCATGTTGGCAAGATTTTGAATTGCACTACGGCTTGCTTCTCCATTAGCATTGATAGCGTTCATTATCAATTCTCTTCCAGAATCGTTGTTAAGTTGATTAGAGATGAAACCTGCGCCATTAGCACCACCGCCAAAGCCGCCGCCCCAACCGCCATTGTTCCATCCGAACATCGATGCAATAATTGCGAAGCCCAGAATATCAATGAGATTGGTGTTACCATTCCCGAAAAAACCATTTCCATTGCCGCCAATCGGGATTGAGAACGGAATAGAACCAGATTTGTTGCCATTATCAGGCAAAGATATAACTTCAGACATAATACTTATTTTTTTAGTTGTTTAATTATTATTTATTTGTATTACAAATTTAATTGAAATATAAAATAATTCTATATGTATTATTTTATATGTAAGAATTAATTACAAATTTTATTGACAAATATAAGTAATACATTCACCGTCAGCATAGCCACTTGTTACGATTATTTGTGTCTGTGTGATTTTAATATGTTGTCCGTTTGTGATTGATACTAATGTGCTATCAGGCTTTGGTATGTCAGATGGCAAGGTGTAAGTACCTGATATTCCTACCGATAATCTTAGCGTACAAACTTTGCCATATTGCGCTAATGTATAACCGCCACTACCGAGGGTGCTTGACCCACGGGATACGCTCGGAGCGCCGCTGCTTGGCATAGTGAAAATTAAAGTTTTGCCTCCAGCCGTTAATTTGTACTTCCCTGCGTGTGCTAACGTGATTGTGCTTGTTCCTGTGTCCGTGGCAAGTGTTAGACTATGAGTGTGATTGCCTTTTGCGGCTGTTGTAGCTGTTGTGCCTAATTCCAAATCGCTTGTACCCGCGCCTATTGCGGCTCTGAATTTGTCGGGATTGGCAACGCTATAATCTGTAGCATTAAAGCCGATAGCCCCATTGCCGTCTTGTAACCACAATTTAGTACATGTCGTTCCGTTTGCTTTCGCTATAATTTCGTTAGCGTCTATCTCCATATGCGCTTGCGTATCAGTTCCACCAACAATTAGGGCTGGTTGGTTGTTAGCTGTTCCGCTTGCGTCTTGTGTGCGAGATAGTATAAGCGTACCTGAAACAGTGCCACCTGCAAGTGGCAAGAAATTACTACTATCAGCAAGTTGCCCCCAAGATGTCCAAGTATCATATACTGAATTATTCTTTTGTCCTGTTCTTATATAAACAGAATTATTTTTACCAAACAAAATTTGATTTAAATAATCATCATTGCTACCTACTGTTTGTACAATCATTCTAAATCCACATGTAACAGGACAATTAGAAAGGCTTGATGCTATTGTTGAATAACTATTGCCGCCTGTCGTTCCATATGTTCCCGGTAATATTACATCATCTAAATCAGTACCTGATGTTATAGCAATTTCTCCTGTTGAATCTATTGTATGAAATTTACCTCCTTGTGCAATTTCACCTGAATTAACATAAACAGGAGATACCAAAGAACCAACAGTATTAGTAGGTAATATATTAGGAGATTTAATTTCAATAAAATCTTGCCCCATTGGTCTATAATACGCATAACCTGTAAATTTATCAATTATGATAGCAATTGTATTATAATCACTAATATAAATGTTTTGCTCTAATATCAATACAAAGTCCTGTTCTTGTTCGCTATATATATATATATCTTTTTTACTATTAATATTATCTCTATATACTGCACCATCAACTCTTGGGAATGTAATATCGTTATTTATAAAATCTGGACCATTACCATAGTATCCATCGTAATCAATATGCAAACTTGTAGGACCTGTAATAATTCCATTTCTTACATACTGATAAAACTCTTTAGTTCCATCAATTATAACACCATAACAATATATAACACTATTGTAAAAAGATATAGTTTTATCTGTAGTATCATTTGTTCTGAAATTCTTTGAAACATCAGAAAAAACGTGATTTACAACTTTAACTGTGATTTCTGCATTACCAATTGTTGGTTTATTTAATATATAGTCAACTTCACTTGAATCAGATTGAGCCCAATCAGATTGGACTTGTGCTGGAGGTATAGTTGGCGTGTTTGATAAATCCGAATAACTTCCAGTAGATGCTACAGTTGCTAAATCTGTAATATCAGATGATGTATGAGTATGACTAATATCAGCAAATTCGGTGTCTGCTTCTGTTTTGGTATAATAATTTGATAAATCAACAGATGTGCTTCCAATCAATTCCCAGTGAGGTGTTGCTACTGTTGATATATATACATACTCATCATATGTATTTGTTGATTCACTACTACTATTTGGTACTAAATAAATTGTTGTACTTGATATATCTTGCGTAGGCAATGATTGAACAACTGTAAACCTTAGATTAGGAGCAATCATTGTATCGATTACATCTTTTGTGTAGTAATATGATAAATCATTGACTGCCTTTGTTATGAATCCTGAATCGTTATTAAGGTCTGATGTTTTAGTCGGAACTGTAATATTAGCTATCTTATTAGTGTTATCATTAGCTGAAAAATAGACTATATCAGTTCCATTTTTTTGAATTAACAATTGACCATTATTAACTTGTTGAGAAGGTTGAACATCCCATCTTTGCCAAGAAGGTTCAACAATTTCAATGTCAAGCAATTCACCGTTTTCATCATACAAAATAGGAACTGTCATAGTAATTTCTTCTGTTGTAGTCCCTGATGTAGCCGTTGTAGGAGAATTATAGTGAAAATTGTTATAATATCTAATTCTGCTGCTTTGAGAATAAGAATCAGATGATATACTAAAATAGCCATATTCTCTTCTAAGTTCTGTTGCGACATCAAGTACTAATGATGTAGTTTCTCTAATAAACAGAACTTTGCCATCTAATGATATTAGTTTATATGCAGCATTTTCTCCATATCCACCACTTCCGCCACCATAAAATACATTATATTGATGTTCGTCTATTGTACAAGAAAAACCGCATAATTCTATCTTCTCTCTATAATCGTTCCACGGTGAATAAGGTAAGTCAGCGTCATCACATAATTGTTTATATATTGCTACTGCTTCTGTAATTGTGTTTGCTGAAATATATTTTTTATTTTTAATTGTCGGTCCACTATCAGAAGGTGTAGTTTGCAATGCAGCATATTCGGCAGAATTGTTTACAAGAGAAGTATATTCAAATGGTAAATTTATAACCCAGTATAATGCATCTATTACACCTACTTTGTCATCAACTGTTATTGTATCATTAACTTTAACAAGAGAACCATCCACAAACCAGTTAGATGTAACAAGTGGACCACTGTCCGAAGATTCTACAACTGGAGAAGTCCAATCATACCAACTTGCATTTTCACCCATTTCTGAACTAAATTGATAGCCTGTTTCTTCTGTTCCGTCAGGGAAATGGTATGTTATATAAGTAGTGTTAGCAGGTATTGTTATTGTAGTATACTCTACAGTTGACCCACCTGCTATTCTTTTATAAAAATAACCGTTGGTGTAATCATTGTTTGTTTCGCCGATATATTCAACAATCTCACCATTTGGAGCATTTGTATAAGAATCTAAATCATCAACTTGTTTTACAAACTTTCCGTTGATTTTCAGTTGATTTGAATCGTTCTTACCGATACCCCATGTAGCATTGTCATAAAGAACATTAATTGTATTATTATCGATGTCAACACAATCACCTTCTGACATTTCTTGTTGTAAGCCGTCTATAATAGAAGCTATTGATATACGCTGCCATTGTGATGAAGAAGTATCGTTACGGTGCTTAGCAATGATTTCTTTTTCTTCACTATCATATGCCAATTCTGTAATTGAATCTTCTGACGGCAAATCAATAGTATTAGATTCGTATGTCTTTTGCCCTATTGAATCAGTTAGTGTTACTTTAATTTTGTAATCTTCTGTTAGTGTCAAAGACAAAGTTAAACCGTTTATTCTTGAAGTTAATTCTTCGTCTTGAATGTCGTATGTGTTATTCTCAACTACAATATGTGCTAATTTATCCGCCATAATTATTCTTTATAAGGTTCTGTATTAGTTGGTTTTGGATTGATAGTAAGTGTTTTTGTACCTGCATTATAAGTACTGTTATAAAGCTTGTCGTTGTCGTCTTTAATAAACAATAGAAGTTTGTTATATGCTTGTATAAATTCATTTAATGTAGGTACTGACAAATCTACATTTCCATCATTATTTTTCGGTATATCAATACCTTGGATTGAAATTGAAATAACTGCAAGTTTCATCAGGTTTCTTAATTCAGCAAACCAGTTAGCACCTGCTTCTTTTACACGTTCGACAAATCTTTTATAACCTATGCCAAAATATAATGGATAAGATGGTGATATAAAAATATCTCCTGTAAGACAGCATTTGTGGTCGTTGACACGCAAAGGCAATATACACGATTCACCAAGCAAGCAATATATATTTCGCTCGATTAACCGTATATCTTTATCTTCAAGATAACCATCTAAGTCAAACATCATCATATCACGCATGGTTATTACAGCGAGTACTTTTAAAACTTCTTTCTCGTTGTAATAACCGTACTCGTCGTAATCCTTTAGTAATACTTCAAAAGCGTTAAATAATATCTCGTCCATATATTTTTATCTACAATTACAGCCTTGATGATTACCATGAGAACCGCAAACAATGTGTTTAAAGTGCTTATTATAAATTTTAATTGCTTCCAAAATATTCCTTGTCCTAACTGATACAAGGAATGCTTGGTAATGCAAGAACTTATATAAGAAATTTTGCGGTACTTCACATGTGTTGTTCAATTCTCTTGACCAAGCAAGAAAGTCATTATAAAGAGGTTTCATCCATATTACACAACCTGCGACAAGTTCGATATTTTCACAGCAATCTGCAGGTGGTGTATCTGCATTAGTTCCACCTGCTTCAAGATAAACTACGAACATGTTAGTTTGCAAAGATGCATCTATACTTTCTTGTGGTATATCAATTTTTAGTTTTCTAACACGTTCAACGTTGTCTATCAATGCTGTTGCATTTTGTTCGTCTGCAGCATCTTCAATCGTAACAGTATGCTCATATACGGTATCTTCTGACGGACCAGTACTAAGATAACTGTCATGAGTATCGATATATATCTTATCAATATAGCGATTAACAAATGCGCTGTCACCAATAATTTCGGCTTCTATGCGCATCTTATCTCCTGTTTTGTTTATATTAATATTGTTTATTTGTATCATGGTTTTAAAACTCTTAAATATTCTCTATCTCCTAAATGTTTGAATGCACTATCAAAGTCCGTAGTTCTTTGAATAAGCGTATTCCACATTCTACCGATAGTTTCCATTTCTGAAACGCTCGGTAATGTAAGTTCACTTCCTAACGCTGCTACCGCTAACGCATATTGCTGTTTCTTTTCATTATAAACTACTTGAGGAATTTGCGATAAATCGAACAATATAGCAAACTCTTCTTTTTGAATGAACAATTCTAATGCTCTAAGGAAAACAGGATTATCCAGTATCATAGGATAACCGTCTTTATCAATAGGCAATGCTTTATAAGCAATTTCTACCTTACCATGCCTAAATGATACTACAAGGATATTGCCTTGTGTTTTAAAACTCAAATCTGAACGCTCGTGTCGACACTTAGGTAAAAATGAATCTGTCATACTTCTTAAACACAATTTTGATTTCAAATCACGTATTTGTATAATTTGAATCAAATCACAAGGCAACAATCCTTTGTAATCTTTTATTTCGATAATTTCGTCTTTATCAAGGAACATTTTTGGTAGACCAACTAACCTGAAAAAGTCAAGCACATATTGTACTACTTTCTCAAAGGAAATATCAGCAAGGTAAGGATGCCGTTTGCATCTTGCTACTATTTCATTTATTGATATGTAATTGTACTCTTGTATCATAATGCAACAAAAATAAAGTATGATAATGACAATATAAAGACACAAAACAATTCTGTAATATATTCTTACAAAATACATAAGGATATTGTAATAGATTTAATAAATATCGATTTTTGTGGGAAATACATAAAGTTATGGCAGGAAATAACAAATATAAATTTTTCGGTAATGAGCCAAATAATCCGTATTATCAAGCGATGAAAAATGCAGGTATGTTTGATTATTATCCGAATTATAATAACTCAAGAAATTCTTACGCAATGTCGCAAATGACACCTGTAAATAGAAATAGCAGGTATGATTTTGCAATGATGCAAATGCCATTCAACTACTCACGTAAACTTAATGATTTCGATGAGGAAAATGAATGGGCTAATAATTATCAGATTGCAAGAAACAATAATCCGTATGACTATTCTGTCAATATGAGAGCAACAACACCTGTTTATGGAGTTAAGACTAAATCTTTAAAAAATCCTAAAGAAAGTGATAATGGACAGAAATCATCTCTATTACGCAGAGTGTTCAATAACAGAGATAAAGATACAAATAGTGAACAAGGTGATTTGTTCTATAATATTTCAATGGCTTTAGATAAGGCTAAATCGACATTAAAAAATGCTCCTTTATATGATAGCATTTTCGGATATTATCAAAAGAAACAAAATACTCCTGATTATTCAGGAATAGAAAATGCTAAAAATTATGCAATGCGACAAACTCCTGTAACAAGAGCAAATCCTATGCACATTATGGGAAGATTGAAAAACAATATATATGATTATCTTCCTGTCGCAAATCAGATAAGTAGTCAAACTGCAACAGCACAAAATCTTGCATCTCGGCAAGGCAGTGGAAATATGAATATGTTAATGAGCCATATTTCCAATTTGCTCTCTAACACATCACAAAGAATAGGTAAAGCAGCATTAGAAGCTTGGAAAGCTAATGAAGCAAACCGTATGGCAGTTGCACAAGAAAACAGACGAGCAGACGAAGCTAATGCTACAGCTGAAAATAATGCAGAACAAAATTATATCAATACTCTTAACGCTCAACGTGCAGCAGATAAGCAACTTGGTTATAATGCATTATCAAATTATGCACAACAGAAATACAATATGCAACAGCAATATAACCGAGAACTTGACAAAAAACGAGACGAAATTGTTACTAACCTTGGTAGATTTGGTCAAAATGCGTTTGATGCTGTTACTGCGAATAGTAATATGGCTAATGATTATTGGCGTGATGATTTTGGTCAATTGCATCACAAACAAGGTGCAACAGGTCATCGTTGGAACGGCGAAGATTTAAGTACAGCAAATAATTATAAAGATATGTATGATTCAATTTATAATAGTTTGGATGATAATGCAAAAGCAGAATTTGATAAAATGTCAGATATAGAAAAGAAGAACTATATATTGAATTTAATTAAGAATAATAATAACGGACAAATAGTTGTAGGCTAATGGCACTCATTGAAAGAGTAGATTACGATGCATATATGAAACCTCTAAGAGAGGTTCAAAAGGTACATAATGATACGTTAGCGGATATGGCAAATATGTCAAGCCAATCCGAAATACTTGATTATTATCTTGACCCGACAAGAGATGCAGCATCATATAATTTGTATAATAACTTTAAAAAGGAATTTAATACAAATGTAGATGATTTTGCCAAAAATGGGTTGACACGTAACAACGGAGCAAGATTACTTAATCTTCATCGTAATTATAATCAGAATATTGCTAACGTTCTTGATGCAGTTAAGAATAGAGAAACAGAAAGAGCTGAACAACATAAATTGTATCAGCAGTCTAACGGTCAAGTTGTTTTTGGTGCTGGTCAAAATGCTGACGAAAAATCAGTTGATGATTATCTACAAGGTAAAAAAGGTTTCGTTTTCCAAGACCTTGATGAAGTGCAAAAGTCTGCTAAGAACTTTGCTGCGGCAGCATCGAAAAGAAATTACAGTAATAATATAGCGGATGCTGTCAGAGCATTAGGTAATAATTATTATCACGCTCTTGAAAAAGAAGGATATAACAATGCTGATTCCTATAAAATTATAAATAATTTACTTAATCAAACCGAAAATATTATTGATAATAGTTATAATCTTAATGATGATAATCCAGAAGGTAATCCTGCCGATTTCATTCGTAATATGCGAGATGAACTTAATCGTAGAGGAATCGAGAATTATTCAGAAGAAGATAGAAGAAAACTTATTCAATCATATATTAACGGTATTGATGAAGGTTTGTCGTATAAAGAAACAAATCAATTTAAAGATACTCCTGAAATGAGAGCAAGAGGTGCATCTAAAACAAATGTAACAATAGCACCAAAAACAGAAAAAGTAGACCCGACTGATTTTAATGAAAATGAGATAGGAGTTGCTTCATCATTTGAAGATGAAAGTAGTGATAGAAAAAGAAATAGATTAATAGAAGATTTGTCATTACCAACAAATTATTGTGTAACACAAGTTAAAACAGTAGATGGATATGCACAAAGACTTTCTACACCTCAAGAATATGCTCAACAACAATTCGATTTCAGAGTTAAAAGTGGCGAATATCATACTAAAACAGATGACAAAGGAAATATTATAAAAGACGAAAAGGGCAATCCTATATATTACAAAACAGTAGTTACAGGAGCTAACCATTCAGGTAACGTTAAATCAGAAGAAGTTGTTGTAACTCCTAAATTAGATGATAAAAAACAAAAAGAATATGATGATTATGTAAATAATCTTGCTAAGAATTTCTATTTAACAGAAGCACAAAAGAATGCTATAAAGAATGGTGCTTTCATAAAGCCTATACTTGAACAAGCATCTAAGGAAATTTCAAATATGAAGAAAGCAGTAGCACAACCTACATATGAATTAATTATACCAGGAGACCAAACAGGTGGAGTTCTTGAAATGACAAGAAATAGAGCAAAATCTGGTAAATATACAGGTGCGCATACTGGATTAAAATATAATCCATATACAGGAGAATATTCATTTACCGATATTGTTGACAATTCTACACTTGATGAATTTTATGATGCTCCAGGTGCTAAACAAAAAGGTATGTTATTCCAACTTGTATATGCACCTATGACATCTACAGACCAATATGGAAATGTTAAAGGTGATATTTTCCAAGTAGCATTTTGTTCTACTGCTTGGGATGAGCCAATATTTTTCCCATTATCTGCTTTTTCGTCTGCAAAAAATTCGGCAGAAACAGCAGAAATATATAAGGCTCAACAACGGTCAAAAATTATGATTGATGCATTAAAAGAACAACTTGGCGTAACCAATGATGCAGAACTTATTGATGAGATTAACGAACAAATCAGAATAGGAAAACTACAACAAGATTTCTTGAAAAAACAAATATTAAGAAAAACATCAGAAAGAGGTCAAATAAAGTCTAACAATCAATTTAAAGATATTTTTGATGCTGATATTTCAACATTAGAACCTGTAAAATATAAAAACAAACAATACAATAAACCAAAACAAGAAGTTGAAGAAAGCAATGGCGAAGAAAATTAATGATAATTCAGAGAATGCAACAACAATTGATATTTTAGAACAAGCGAAAAATATCAATCAACAAACTCATAATTACATAGATTGGAATCAGAAAACAGGTCATATGCTTTCTGATAAATCTTTCAGTGATACAGAAACTCTTGAAAATGATTGGGGAAGTTTTGGACAATCATCACACGATAATACTTCGTTTAATCCAAATTATAAATCTGGCGACCTCAATGAAATGAGAGCCGCAGACCAAGGGTTCGTAGAAAAAGTAGGTCTTGGTGCAACAAAACTATATACAACAGCAGCAAGCACATTCCTTGATAATACAGTAGGTTTTCTTTGGGGAGTAGGTTCTGCAGTTGTTAATGGTGATGCAAGTAAAGTTTGGGATAACGACTTTACTAATGCAATGCAAGACTTCAACGAATGGTGTGACGAACAAATGCCGCATTATTCATCTCAATATGAAGGATATGGTCTTGACTTTTGGGGTAACTTTATCGGTAAAGTTATTCTTCAAAATGCAGGTTTCCAAGTTGGAACAGGTTTATCAATGTTAGTTCCAGGTGCATTTATGAAAGTGCCTGGACAAGCGATTAAAGGTACTAAATTGCTATCTAACTTTCTTAAAACAGGTAAGGCAATACGTACAGGCAATGCAGCAAAGGACCTTGTTTTAGGCACTTATGCAGCAATAGGCGAATCAACAATCGAGGCACTGCAAAACAAACGTGATTTCGTTAAATATCAAGAACAAGTTGCAGATGATGAGTTTAGACAAAAGCAGCAAGAACTTGATTATGAATGGCGACAGGTAGTAAATGAAAAATATAACGGAGATGAAAATGCCGCACGTCGTTCGATGGACTTTAATGATTATTTCAATAAGTCACAAGAACTTAAAGCAGAAAGGCAGCAAAAGCAACAATTTATCGAACGTGAAGCCGATAAAGTCGGAGATATGACATTTATGGCTACTCTTGTAATTGTAGGTGGCACAAACTTTACAACATTTGGTAAGGCATTTACAGGATATAACCTAAGTAAGAGATTTGCAGATGTTTCAACAAATATTGTTGATAAAGAATCAAAAGAAATATTGCGCAAGAATGTTTCTAATCGTGCAGCAAGTAAAGCAATTAAAGACGGTAAAATCAAAGTCAAAAATCCCAATTATCATACATACGTAAAAGATAAAAATGGAAAGTTAGTATATGATGAAAACAAATATATCGAAAAAGCTGTAACAGTAGAAGCTGCTGCAAAAAGCAAATCACCTGCATTTCATACAGTATATAATCTTGCAAAAGAAGGTTTTGAGGAAATGAACCAATCTGTTGCAAGTGAATATTCTACTGGAATAGCAGAACAGGATATGCTAAATTATGAAGCACTTGCTGAAAGCGGTATGGCTTATGAAGATATTTTGCAAAATATCAACGATACTTGGTTTTCGTATGGACAATTCGCAAAATCTCTGAACAAAGTATATACCGACCCACAGCAATGGAGACAATTTTTCTCAGGTGCTATTGGCGGTGTACTTAGTCCACATTTTACACGAGGTACTGATGGAAAATTGAAATTCAAATTAAGTACACTTGGTGAACAAATAGCAAGTATCAATGCGCAAAACAGTACTAACGCATATATTGCAGAGCAAATCAACAAACAATTAAATTCAGAAGAAGCACAAAATTACATTACAGGTCTTATTCGACATAAAGCACTCGATAATTCAAAAAACTATGCTGTAACGCAAGATAGCAAAATGGATTACGAGAACGCAGATTTCGCTCAGTTCGTTAGCGACATAACGATGATGAGTAACGCAGGTAAACTTGATTTGTTAAGAGCACACTTAGATTCTATGCGTAATCTTACTGATGACGAACTTGAAAAAGTTTGTATGCAGATGTGTGAGGATGTTAAAGTTAAAACAAAATCAGGTAAAATCAAGACTAAAAAAACAGGAGATTTTGTTGACATTAACGGCAACTATAAAGGTAATACAGAACAAGCAAGAATGGACATACGGAAGAAGATTAATGACCGTATAGACAAATTGCAGAAAGATATAAATCTGTACCAGAGCACAATGAACGAGATTGATTCTCAAACTGGTGGTGTATTAGATATTGAAACACTCGGTGCATTTACCTGGGAGAAGGCAAATCTTATGAACAAGTATAACCGTGCGTATAGCATTATCGGTTCAACGGAATCTGTTAAAAATCTTGGTGTATACAAAGACCATTTCACAAGTTTAGTAGCATCTAAGACACGAGATTTAGAAACAAAGAAGAACGAACTTAAATTAGAAAAAGATAAATTAAGCCGTCAACCAAAAGTAGAAGGCAAGCCTGTTGAAGCATCAGAGATGCAAAAATCACTTGAAAAAGATATTGAAATACTTACAAGTGAGATTACAAAGGCAAATGAATTATCGCAATTGCTTTCTGATATGGAAGCATTACAAGTAGCAAATTCAAATCATAATGATGATAAAACAGGTATTCAGAAATTGTTTGACAAATATTCTGACTTTGCAGAATCTTTACCAGAATTAGCAAAGGATTTAGGTCTGTTCGATGAAAAAGGCGAAAGAGTTAAAGGAAGGGATATGTCATTGGAAAAACTTATGTACTATGGTGCTTTTGATAAGTTTATGAAAGATATTTCAAAAGCAGATAATGCAGAAGATTTTACAGATGATTATCGTGATGCCGCAATGTTGTTTCGTAGGGCAATAATGACAGAACAATCACTTGACAAACTTATAGCCGACCCGACACAATTTACAGGACATCGTGCAGAGTTACAACAAAAAATACTTGAACACGAAAATAGCGAGACAGTAGAAAAGATTCAGAAAGAAATCGAAAAACAGTTAGACGAAGGAACAATTAACTTTAACAATCTCGAAGAAGAATCCAAGAAGATTACTGACGGTATTATCAATGCAAATATCAATAAACGTGGACTATTCCAACGAGCAGTCAACGCAATGCGTAATACGCCGTATGACGAATTACGCTTGATTGCAATAAGAAACGTTTTGAAGAACGCAAAATACAAGAACCTTGTTGATATGCGCAACTTGGTTAACTATGTATATCATGTTATTGGTTCAAAAACTGATTGGAACGATGCTCAACGTCAAGTAGCGATGAATACCTTTAATAAACTTATTGAAGGCAAGAAAACTGTTAATGAGATATTTGACAAAAAAATTAATATAAATGATGTTGATGAAAAACCAATATTAGTAGAAGTAAGCGACACTATAAAGCAAAATAGGTTAAACGCATTACGTAATAACCATCCTGACCTACCGTATAACAAAAACACATATCAATATACTGAACAATCTGTAACGGCAGCAAATATTGCTAAAAACGAAATACCGCAAGTTATTAATCAGGCAATAAGCAGATTTAAAGCAGTATTAGAAGCACCTAAATTGCTTGAACAACTTTCTAATGGTGATACATCGTCTTTGGAAGAAAATGCTCAAGAATCGAAGGGAAAAGCCAATAACCAAACACAAAGGAAACAGATTGATTCTAAAAAGGAATCTATTATAAAAGGTGTAGAAAAACTTATTGCTACATATAAAGAAGGTCAAGTTTTGTCAACCGATGAAGAATACGAACTAAGAAAAAAGGCGGTTGACTTAATTGATAAGACATTTAACAGTGAAGAATTTGATGAGGAATTTGCAACTGAATTAGAGCAATTACGAGATGATTACAGAATCGAAGCATTGAATATGGTTGATGAGAATATCAAAGACCGTATAAATGTACAGTATGACGAAAAGAATATAGACGAAGAAATATCAAGGTTACAGGCATTAGAAAATGAGAAATCAATAAGTGATGAACAACGTAGCAAATTACTTGGACTGATTTCAGAAAAAGAACTTAAAGAAGTCCGTAAGGCTATTAATAAGGAACTTGAAAAGATTTCTAATAGTCTAAATAATAGTTATAAGTCAGAATGTTTCAACGATGTATTTGACAATATTGCTATTGATGATAAGTCCCAAGAACTGTCTAAATCAACAGAAGGATATTATCTCTATAATAATAATGTGTACAGAGGTAATCTTGCTAAATGCGATTACAACGGAGAACAGCATTACGCAGTATGTATTAAGAATAAGGGACAATATGATTATCTTGTAATAAATCGTCAAGGTAGAGTTATTGCTAAACATACTACCAATGGTCTTATTCCTACAACCAAAGACAAACCGAACATTGATTTGAACAAAGCAAAGGCTACTAATGCTGTTGCTGATTTAACTACTTTTAGGAATCTTGATTTCCTGATTGATACTCGTGTATTGACAAATGCAGAAAAAAGGGATAGAACAAAGCGTAGGAAGATTGTAAGTCAGATTATCCGTAATAACGGATTAGTTGATGAGAAAGGCAATATCAATCTTAAAAATAATTTGTTATCAACTGTTGTTGCTTCAAATGTAATAATGAACAGCGGTCTTACTAAAAGTACTTCCGACATAGAAACAGTTGCAGAAACTGCCGAAGAAATCTCTACACCGAAAAATAAACAACGTACAGAAATTCAGTATTATATCTTTGAGAATAAAGATGGCGAAATGTTACGTGTTAAATTACCTGCACGTGGAAATCGTATCTTAATCAAAGACGAAAACGGTAATACAACCGAACAAAAATTCTCTAAGTCGTTGTACAAGAAAAAAGGTATTGAAGGTGTAATCAAAGAGATATACGGTGATGATGTACAAATAGTAAAAAGTTCATTAGAAGATTGGAACGGTAAACAAGAAACTGTTAAACAAGAAGAAACTAAGCCTACTGTGGTTGTGCAATCAACTTCACAACCAAAAGTTGAAGTACGTAAAATACAGCAAGTTAAACGCAAAAGAGCCGTAAAAACACTTGAAGAACAGTTGAGCGAACTTGATAATATGATGGATAACCTGCAAGCAATGGCAGAACGCAATCCAGAATATCATCAATCGCTTAATACCGTAGAAACTTTCAGGTTATATGTTCAACTTGTAAAAGACAACTACGAACAGTTAGGCAGCAAGAAAGTTGTTCTCGATAGCAATACAGTACAAACTATTGTCGATAAACTTAAAAACAATCTTAAAAAGATTTTTGGAGACAAAGTAGAGTTTAAGAGTGATGAAGAAATAAAAGGTCAAAAAGATAACTATACACAACTATCAAAATATGACGGTGAAATCTACGGTTATACTACAAATGGTGGTATAGTAATAAACAAAGACAAGTTCCGTCTTGATACACCTGTACACGAATATACTCATATTTGGGATAGCGTAGTTCAAAAAGAAGCACCCGAATTATGGAAACGAGGTGTAGAATTGATGAAAGATACTTCCGAATGGGAGAAAGTTGTCAATGACCCGAATTATGCTGATATAAAAGATGATGAAAATAAAGTTGCAAGCGAAGTTCACAGCCGTCTTTCAGGAATGATTGCAGCAGGTAAAACAATAGAACTTGCAGCAAAAGACCGTACAAAGAGCAAGAAGAACTTTTGGCAGAAACTTATTGATTGGTTCAAAGAGTTCAAAGATTTTACTTTGCGTAATGTTTTCGGTATGAAAGCCGAAGATGCTAAGAAAGTTACTCTTGACCAATTCTTAAATGCACCTGTTGCCGACTTCTTTATGGGTACTAATCCAAATGATATTGGCAAATCAGATATTCGTCAAGAAAATGTTGATATTACGACAACTACACAGCAACCTACAAATAATACAAACCTGAATGTAGGTGATACTGTCCAATACGGTATTATGAGAAGTGGTAGTTTCAATGCAATTACTAACAATGCTGTTGTACAAGCAATCGATGGAGATAACGTAACTATCGAATATGACGGCAAAAAGGTTAAAACCAAAGCGAAATATTTACGCTATCTATACGGCGAAAAACCGTCTAAAAACGCATTAAAAGGTGGAAACGCTCAACAAATAATTTCTGGTCTTGATGATGCCGTAAGTGCCGAAGAATACGTTGCACGTTATCTTGCAGGTTCAAATATATCTATCAATGATACTAAGAAAGATATTGATGATTTAAAGATTGCTTCCAAAAATGGTAGTACTATTGATGATATTGTATCTGCGATAAAAGATGAAATGCCATTCAATCTTGAACAACAAGATATTAGAAACATTATTATTGATATAGCAAGTGGACGAAATAAAAATGATATTGCTCGATATGCAGTAGAAGCACATTATGCGGCACAAGATAAAGAATGGGAAGCGCAAGTATCTGAAATACAAAACAGACTACAAGAAGGAGAAACAACTGAAACAGATATTGATAATCTTACAAATGATGAGTTAATAGAAATATTTGGTACTGATGCAATATCAGATGAAGAACTTGCTGAAATTTTGTCAGAAGAAGATTATCAAGAGTATTTACGTCAGAGAGCAGATGAAGAATCATTATCCGAAGAAGAACGTCAAAGACTTGAACAAGAACAAGCAGATGAGTTAGATGAAGAAGCATACCAAGAATACTTGCAGCAAAGAGCAGCAGAGTTAGGTGAACTCCCTGATGAAGTAAGATTCATAGTTGATACTACTCAATCATTAAATCCGCCTATTGATGTAACTGTAATAAATGACGGTAAGTCAACTGACGTATTAAAGAAATTGGATGAAAAATCTGATGCAGATAGAGCAGCACAATTGGATGTTTTCAGTCCTTCAATATCTGAGTATAGTATAGACGATAAAACAAAAACATCATTAGAAGTATTAGAAAAAAAATATCCTGATGCAGATTTCTCATATATTTACAACCTATATAAAGCAAGTGGTGCATTTGACTATGTTAAAGAAGCACAACTTAAAAAAGATGATACAGTATATATAGGTATAGGTGTTGTAGGTTTTTCAAGAGACGGTAAACAATATCCCGAAGTCGTATTTATGGTTAAAGATGATAAGGGTGATTATCGCTTTATTGGTTCATTACGTACATCTTCAAGACTTGACCCATCAACCGCAGCAGAATTGAGTAATCAAGTGAAAGATATGTATGTAAGCAACAGAAGCAATTTTAAAGAAGAAAAGATTAAAATGGTTAAG
>Ga0310786_10000249_pt1 | contig 90899 bp, 122 predicted proteins | sample AusTroGonzalo_MG_FD_203881 | JGI IMG/M metagenome (GOLD analysis project Ga0310786, IMG submission 203881) | Bovine rumen microbial communities from tropical cattle in Woodstock, Queensland, Australia - Gonzalo_03 (v2) (version 2) | ecosystem: Host-associated > Mammals > Digestive system >... | reverse complement strand
AAACCTCGAAAAAAAAAATAAGTCTCTCACAGAGAGACTTATCATAATTAAATCGGGGTTAACAACATCATCTTATCGGCAAGCTTGTAAAAATCAGGTTTTTCGATAACCTCATCATCAATCTGCAGCTTAATGATGTCCTTATAATAGACTTGCATTGGAGTCTTTTCAGCAGTAGTGAAAGTAAAATAATCTTTCATAGCTATGATAGAATCCGCACCTACAGAATAGACATTAGGAAGCTTTGAATAGCCTTTGGTTTTCAACCTAAGTTCACATATCATAAGTACCTCACTTAAGATTATTGAGAACTGATCTCATTTTTTCATAGGTTAGCTCATCTTCAAATTCTACCATCTGTCCATCAATAGAAAGCTCAAGAATCTCATCATAGCGGAAACTGTTATTCACAAACTTGTAGTCCATAAGTGTTAGAGCATTCTCTGCAGCAGTAAGCATTACAGAAGAAAAAATTTGGCAACACTCTTGGCATCCCCTAAAAAACCTTACTGTGCAACTATGATGAACTTTCTGAGGAGGCTTTCCGGGATAAGAAGGATAAGAAGCGGAATCAATCAATGCTTCAACATTCTTCGGAAATGCTCTGTCAAGTATCTGTCCATCAATCTTTAAGCTAATCAAGCACTTTACTGGAGTGGCCAACCTGAAGTTATTGGTTCCTTCTATAACTAACTCATCTCCAAGAAGCATCACATCGCCGAGAATCTTATAATCCACAACCGACGGCCCAAGCTTATAGCTAATTTCTATATTATGAATCATGATTACTCCTTTTCATTATGAAGTTACCTGCCTAGTCAACTCCTAATAAATATATCAATGAGGTGTATCATGCTTTTCAATTTTAACTGGAAAGAAAATGGAAGAAACTTTGCTGTTGCAGTAAAATCCAAAAGCATTTCCGTCTTGGAAGACAGTATTGTTGTATTCACCAAAGACGGAAAAAGTTTCAATCTTAAATATGATACAATCGTATCTGCAAAGATTGATGGCGAAAAGATCGATACATTTAATCAAAAATCCTTTGCTACTGCTATTGGATCTGACATTAAGCCAGATGATTCTGGTGATTCTGGAGACAGTAGCGAAGATCCTAAGCCAGTTCCTCCTGAACCCGTTCCGCCGGAACCACCTGTGCCACCAGAGCCACCCGTACCGCCGGAGCCGCCTGTACCTCCTGAACCTGAACCGGAACCTAGAGATATTTGGGTAAAGGTTAAATTCCTAAACAAGAATTATAATCCTATTGACCACCAGCTTGCTACTGGAACGGCTTGTACCAGAGAAGATGACTATGGTACTAATGAAAGGAAAAAGAATTTTGCAGCCGACTGGCAGCTCATAAATGAGGATGATAACATCTGGCTTTGGGGTGTGACAGAGGGAACGAACCTTGCAAAAGCATTCGGCTATGGAAGCTATGATGGACTTGGTTCTTCGCTATTTATCGATGAAAACTTTGATCAGACAATGCCGGAAGATCTGAAGATAACTGAAGGAGCAAATATTTACTCTGAAGCAGCATCTTGGAGAGCAGCTGGATATGGTCTTCCGTCTAATATCGAATATACTGGAAAAGTCGAAATTGTAGACTGGAATCTTGAAGAGGCCACTGATCTCGATGGGTTTATTGGAACGAATCTCTGGTATGATATTCCTGTATACGGAAAGCTTCCAAGCATCACTACAAAAGCATATTCTTTAACTTATGCCTTTGATAGATTGTTCCATATTACAGAGATTGGAGATATTACCATTAATTCCGGAGCTCAGCCCTCGCTTATTAATGCTCTCTACACGATGACTTCTCTGACAAAGCTTCCGAACATTACTGCAAATAATTCTGTAATCTCCAGTAACGCCTTTAGAGGTTGCTGCAATGTTTCAAAGGATTCTATCGAGAGTACTTATGAATTGCTGAATGGCTATATTGAAACATATGGAAAAGCCAGTCATGCTAATACATTCACGCTTTGTGGTGTTAAGCAGGATGAGACTGCCTTGGATAATATTCCGTCAGACTGGGGAGGAAAGGCATAATTATCTAAACAACTAGATAATGATGACTGCATAATAACAAGGAGATCTCACTATGCTCATTAACGTTACTTGGAAAGAACACGGTCAGAATTTTGCCGGTGCTTATGACTCTAATTCTGTCGATGCCCAGTTCATTGACCTCGTTGTTCGCACTGACGCTGGCACTATCACCGTTCCGTATGCTTGCATGACTTCGGCTAAGGTTGACGGTGAAGCTCTTGAAGTTCTTAACCAGAAGGCTTTTGCTAAGGCTATCGGTTCCGAAATTCCGGAAGACGAAAGCTCTGAAGAAGGTTCTGGCGAATCTTCGGGTGATACTTCTGCTGAAGCTTAAGTGTAACTTTCTAAAGATTTAAATATAGACTATCTTGCGATAGTCTATATTTATTTTGTCTACGAACAGTCTATTGTATATTCGGTATTACCTGATGTGGTAATAGAGTCTTGTGCTATTTGTCTTTCACTTCCACTTACAACTTCATACAATGTCATTGTGAGTGGTACACTTTGCCACCAGTTTCTAAATCCAAGCTTTGTTGGTGTATTGGCAGTAGTTATAGTAAATCTAAATCCGCCATATCCACCACTACCTGCCTGAATAGTTACATTTCCACTGTTGCCATCATAAGTCTCTAATGGAGATATATTAGAATATGCCGTACTCCAATCATTTGGTGTATTGGCATCTTTATAATGTGCTTCAGTTATATTACTTAGTGGCAAGACATTAGATGAACCAGTTCCATTAAGCAAAAGACATGCTATTGAAAGCTGCTTCCATGCACCATCGCTCCATTCCAATTCTAAGATGTAAGTTTTAGAACCGGGTGTAGGAGGCTGCGGTTCAGGAGGAGGTGTCCAGTTCTTAGCATTGCGAATCTGCATATAAAATCTAGCCACAGTATTTTCTTCTGTAGCCTGAGAATCAGTAGATGGTCTGGTTTCTGGAGGAGGATATGATGTCATTCTCCAGAAGAAACCAAAGTCATTAAAAGACAAATCTGGTGTATATCCATCACCACTTTTAAGAGCAGCCTTAATTTGATTTTTGTTACTCATGGAAAGCTGTGGTGATACCTGATTGAGCTGCGTTCCATAGCCAGCAACGACTGTGCCATTGATATTGATCGAATTTGCTGCAATATAGAAGGGCTGATTACTGCTTCTGTATGGTAAATACACACATGCATAGTACAGACAGTTGGACTTAAATTCTATAGCACTTGTGGTTCCGTCATTGTTAACATTTTTTATTGGGAATTCATTAAATCCTTCCTTTGGAATAACAGGGCCAGTATCACATAATGCAACAGTAGTTCCAACTTGTATGACTTCTCCAGTGTCCGGATTCACTTTTTTGTAGTCTGGTTGATATTCATAGATACCAAATATACACGGATCGGTGCTTGAATTAACTTGTGTAATATAAACACCAAGCAATGTGGTCAGTTCATCATTTTCGTCTTGTACATGAATCTCATGTCTTATATTTACATTAAAAAGAGAACCAAAAAGAACACCACCTGCGTTAGGATCATTCCAACCTAAGGCTTGTCCTATATTATAATGAGAGTCAGTAATCATTGACGGAGGAAAGTTAGAGAAGACTTTGGTATCCATGTCATCCTTCAATTCTTCCACCGTCTCAACAACAGTAGCTACATCGTCGATGGTGATGTCCTCACCTATTTTAACATCCAGTCTTTTAGTCGTTGGATCATACTCAAGGCCATCTCCGAATACAATCTTATCCTGTTTAGATTCAAGTCTAGCTTGAACCTCTGAAACACTTGTTGAGATCGTATCAACGGTATCGGAGACTTCTTCGAGTCCATGGCCTAGTTCATCGATACGAGTATCAATACTACTGATATTTCCGCTTAGCGTATCGATATTACCTTTCATGATACCAAGATCGAACTTCTTGGCTTCTGACCATCCAGACTTATCAACAGGAACAACCATTCCTGTTGATAAGCCCTCATAGGATTGAGTACCAAGTTCATAGGTACGTCTACCTTCATTCTCTTCAGCCATTTTAAAATCTCCTATGTATGTTCATCGGTTGAATAGATGATATTAATTCCATTGGTAGCGATTAAGTGGGCAGTATCACTCAAAAGAATAACGCCACCGGTGGGAGTATCTCCAGAATGAGGTTTCTCAAGCTTATCGGCAAATCTGTAGAATCTGTTATACTCATCTTCTGTATGATGATATCTATCAGATTTGAATCCAGCTAATCTGAGATACTTAGTAAATACGCCATTGTAACCGTCTTCTTCAACCTGTGCAAATTCTCTATCAGTCAAAGTTTCAGTTACGTGCGCGAATAGTTCTTCATTTACGTCAAGGATCGTTGCAAGTTTCTCGCCTTCCAACTCAGAAGTCTTCATAACTTCAGGCTTCATGAGAGAAGATTCCTTAACGAGATCAAGGACTTCTTCAGCACTATGACAATCTGTAACAGGATGATCTTTGAAGTATTCACTGTTGATTCTTTCAAGATTTCTAAACCTAGGTGAATCTTTTAGAACGATCATTCCAGTAATGGGATTGATAGCATCCTCAAAGTTACTTCCATCAAAAAGCATTCTATGTTGTTTCTGTTCGTAGAACAGATTATCAAACATAGTCATCTTGTCTTCCGCACCACCATTGACTTCAACTTCAAGAGTATTGTCAGCAGAAGATCTGATCTGCATAGTTATACTCTTAATAAACCCAATCAACGATGAAGCAAATGCAGCAACAGCAAGACTATCAAGAGCACTAAATTCGATCTCATCAAATTCGTACTTACGGAAGATAGCATCAATTTCAGCGGCTAGAGCAGCAGAGATAGCTTCAATCTCAGACAGCCAATCATCTCCATGAGCTTCTAGGATACTAGAAACTCTATTTGCAAATTCAGGATGCGTTTCAGTTAGATACTTAATATAAGTATCTTCACCGGCATACTTGAAGTTGGAAATACTTTCTTCACCAGAGATAATAGCTTCTTTGATATGAAGAGCATTCTTCAATTCGAAGAAGTTTACAAGACCAAAGACCTGAAGCCTATTAGTACTAATATCACCTGTAGTATCAAGCTCATACTTAACAAGTTCAGGATTCTCACTAGCTAATTCTCTGATAATATCCGGCTCGGCATCTATGTTCGTGATATTACCAAGCAAACTCAAATGATTATCAGGATTGCTGAGAATCTTATAATTTATGCTAATGACATTACCTTTAGCATCCTTTTCAATAAAATCAGGGCTATAATATTCTTGGCTCTGTTCGACATGGGCAGACGCAAAAGCACTATCATCAAGGTAATCACAAAGCTTTCTAAATTCTTCAATAAGCTGGCTTAGTGAGAAAATCTGCATAGTATTGCTTTGAAGCTCACCCTTTGTCGGGAATTCTTGTACAGATTTTCCTCCTGCATCTTCCACGGCTGCAATCAATGAGGCCATCTTCGCAGGATCTACATCATTATTCTTGATAAGGTTATCAACCTTCTTAGAAGAGAATTCAAATAGATCCAAAGGATCTTCCTCATGCTTAATGATTATCTCATTAAGCATTTCAAGGAAGTGTCTAAATTCAGAATTACTTCCATTAGGATCTGTAGAGAAACAGTCACCAACAGAAATGTTAGACGGACTTCCTCTGGTGATCATGATTGCTCTAGTATACACGAATGCAATTAACAAATCAAAGATACTAACAGTTTCTTTCATTGTTTCCGACTCTACATCTAGAGCCGTAGTATTAGCATTGTGTAAGTACGCAAAGAATAACGCAAGCTTCTCTGCCGACTTTACAAGATCGTCATTCTTATAAGAGACAGACAGATACTTGGTCTCTATGACAGTAAAGTCCATCTCCTGAATAATACGTCTTTTGAGTTCCTCAAGTTCTTCAGCGGTATCTTTATCACCCGGAAACCAAAATCTGTCTTCGTTTGCAATATCTTCAAATTCAATCGGAGTCAGAGAATTTCCAGATTCTTCCATCTTATTGATGTATTCCGCACTATTTACAACATCATACGGAATCTTATAGAAGATAAGATTGCAGTTACTAGTATTTAATCCGTCATAATGCTTAGAGCAATCAAAGAAATCAGAGATCACCTCATCATCTCTAACAGTCTTAGCAAGAACATATTTACTAAGTTTGATACTGTTGGACTTAAAGATATCGTCAATAACGATTTCAAAGGCTTCATCCGTAGCTTTTGCATTGATTAGCTTATAGAGAGATTTTGCTACATCTTCCTTAAATGCTGCCGGAATAACACTGTCATTAAAGAAACCAAAGCTGTAGAAAAGGTTCTTAATATCCTTAGCGGTGTAGTTTTTATAGATAGACAAATCAGCTAGGCTTTCATCAAGATAACGAATCACAGTCATCGTTACCAAAAAGAAACTTACAAGGCTCCTGTACGGTTGGGTACTCTCAAAAGCCTTATTGTACATCACCTTATTAAACAGAGCTTTACATTCATTAAAGATCTTGTTAAACTTATCCAGATTAATATTAGCCGTAATAGCTCTTGTATTAAATGCGATGATGGAGAAATCTTCAGCTTGTCTAGTATCATAAGGATCGCAATTATACTGACAGTACAGAAGTCTATAATAAAGATTTGCTTCATAGACATTGCCCCTAAATGGAGCAGTAGCATTTCCGTAATTAGTATTAAAACTAGATTCGGAAACCTCCTTTAATCTAGCATCAGAGCTTCCAATGTAAAGAGAGTTTCTTCTAAAACAATCAACGAAATAATCAGGAGCATTCGGAATAGCATTATAGTCTTTGAGCTCAGAAGACGTGAAATAAGGAGTATCATTTTCGACCGGAAGAGTTCCGTCAATAGCTGAAATATAGCTATTGGCGTAAGTGATTCCCTTGTAGGATTCATACATATCAGCCGCAGTCTGATCCTTCAATACAAGGGTAGACGCAAATGCGATTAGTTCCTTTAAAATTTTCGCATCACGCTTCTCTTTATCATTCAAAAACATTATTCAGCTCCTATGAATTCATTATGAAGTTCCAGATAAAAAATCTAGGTACTTGTGCAGTACCTAGGTTATAATTACGATCCTTTGAGGTTAATGATTCCAGCTGGAGTTCCACCATGCATGAAATTACCAATCGGACACATTTGAATGATATTTGGAGCCCAAGTTGTAGAATCGGGTGTCTTGATAGTAATAGTTCCTTTTGAATCAAACGTTATACTAGAACTAGCTTCGACAGTTACATCTGAAGCCTGAACTTTTACAGTATTGGCAACAACTGTTATTTTGTCATCCTTTAGATCAATCTTCGCAGACTCGCTTTCAGTATTGATAAGAATGTGTTTGTCTTTAACATTTACTAGTAAACCACTTTTATCACTCATCTGCACATAGAATTCTTGTTTATCATTATCAAATCCTACAATGTCTTGATTGATAGTCTGATGGATAAGATCAGTATTGATATCACCATCGCCACTACCATTGATAAGCTTTTCATTTCCTTCTACAGCAGGGCCGAATGGGAGATAGTACGGCGTTCTGATATCGTTATTCAAAAAGATTACAAAGACATATGCACCGATAGGTGGAATAATAAAACTTCCAGTCTCGGCTTTCTTGTTTGTAGTTTCATCTGCATACTCAAATCTGTTGGATGCTCTATTACACCAAAGATAGTTAACAGATTCCAACACCATCTTAGTACCGGCGAGATTGTTATTAGAATCCTTATTAAGATTTGGAATAACCGTCTCTTGGTTTGTATTTTCTTTTTTGTATGTACCAGTAAACGGCATTAGCTTCTTAATGGATACACCGACTCTCCCTTGTTTCTTAGGATCATCATTCTTTACAACAATACCCTCAAAGAATCCGCTTAGATCCAGAGGATTGACAAGCTTTTCTCTAATCATATATACTCCTTTCAATGTCAAAGTTCAGAAAATAAAATTCCTCTATCTTTTGGATAGAGGAATTCTATTACTTTAGCGTTCAACAACGAAGGAGAACACGAAGCGTTCCATGATGTCAACGAAGGCCACAGATACATCAATGCGGCAGATTCTCTGCTGGACATCGTAGTCCGTAGAGGCAATCTTCGGCGTGATGTACTTGAACGCACCCTGAAGGATGTATTCAGCAGCACATGCGTTGAGTTCGCCCATCAAGTTAGCCTGAACAGCACCAGTAGCATATTCACTACGGTAGTTACGGCTAATCTTCAGGAAGTCTCTCTTCAGAGACAAGATAGCACGAACAGCATGGATCAACGTGAGAGGAGTATTCTTAACCTGAGTGGTAAGCTCAGTAGCGAAGAACACACCGAGAGCATCACGTTCGATGTAGTTCACCTGATTCTTGTAGAGTTCGCTCATTTCATAAGCCGTAGGCATATACGAAATGCTGCGGAACCCACCGATCGTACCACGACGGGGGCCAACGAAGTTCATCGTCTTACCGTTAGCGGTATCGTTCGAAGGAATCTTGGAAGCAAGGAAGAATGTCGGAGTAACCTTAATGACCTTACCAGACCACACATCGCTCACCACAAGATGCTGGGTGAAGAGAGCAGCATAGAAGGTATCGAAGTTTTCTTCGTTCTTTCTCTTGTCAATAGCCTGAGTAGCATTGGCAATAGACAGACCCTGATCGAGCAAGACAATGCAGTCCTGACGAGTTTCAGAGGCCAGCTTAGTCATAGCCGTGCGAACATCGGTATCGTAGTTAGCATCGAACATAAGGTCGAATTCGCAAAGGTTCGTGTTCGTGATGAACGGATCCGTCACGCCACTGTAAGCCCTTACGAGAGCCTGAGTCAAGGAGCTCGTGTACTGAGGATTACCTTCCTCATCTTCATAGGCATGTTCCCAACCATTGCCATAAGAACCACCACCCAAGTAGAGGGAAGCAGCAGCAGAGACAGTGTTGAAGATCCAGAAGGAATTGAACGGTTCAGTATATTCATAGAGGCTATCACTATTGTAGCGAGAAGTATCAAAGGCACAACCCTCTTCATCAACGCCAGTCACGCTCATGAGCGAAGTGAAAGCATACTTACTGTACTCGTTGGTCTGGTAATCGTCGCCAAACGTTCTCTTGTTGAAGTCATCGAGATCGATGCGGTTGAAGATGTACTTGATAACGGTATCAACCTTAACCAAGATTTCATTACCATCTTCATCTTCCACAACCTTACCAGCATCATCCTTAACGGCAAGCTTGGTTTCAACAAAGTTCTGGAGGTTATCGTAGTTCACCACACAAGTCAGGTAAGACGAGTAGGTGTTAACGACATCTTCAATGAAGAGGCTTTCCTTGGTAGCAGACACAGCATCAGGATCCAAAGCGACAGCAAACTGTTCGCGAGAGATCTCTTCACCATTGCTTCTTTCGAAGATAGTGAGCTTGAACATGCTCCAATCCGGATACGTTCCATCATAGTTATCGTCATAGGAGAGCGACACACCAAGACGGTTGTACCACTTACCGGAACCCTTAGGCAAGAAACGACAGAACTCAGCGACGCAGGTCTTGTCGAGCTTCATTTCCTGAATATCGACATCGGTGATCTCGTCACGAGCTGCACCAATGACATAGCCTTCCTTGGCTTCGTCAATGTTGTTCCATACTTCAGTATTCTTAATCTTGATACCATCAATGATGGTGTAGGGAGAATAGACCTTCTCTTCAAGTTCATAAGAAGTGAACGTAGTGGTTACAAGACCAACAGTGTCATAGACGCGTTCAATATAGTCATAGTTAGGTTCAAAGATAGAACCATCAAAGTTGTCATAGAATCTGACATATGCGACTTTCTCACCAGGAATCTGGCTAGCAGTGATCGATGTAGCTTCATCCATGACAGCAATATCGTAAGCCTTGAGAGCAAGGTTTTCGATAGAGTCAGAAACAAAGTGCAGAGCAAACGTGCCATTGAAACCAGTCAAGGAATCAATACCAGAGAGCAATACTGTAGCATTGGCAAATTCGAAGTAGTACGGATCGCCATAAGCATTACCATCAGGACGGGCAGTGTCAAGTTCAGCCTTACCAGACTCTCTTCCCTTGATGAGCAAAGACAGAGTCTTGGTCACGGGAATGTTATTGATAGTAACAGGCTGGAGACAACCACCAACAAGCACCTTGGAAACAAAGCTGAACGGAAGTTCAGAAGCTTCGATGTTCTTCCTAAGAGTATAGGTAACAGTGCCTTCTTCGTAATCTTCGTTAGTGATGGCTTCGCTATTTTCATCAGTCAGTTCATCACCTTCATCATCTTCGACACCTGCACTAACTTTTTCAAAGAGATTACCGAGGGAAGTATCCTTGATGGAATTGTATGCACTTTCCGTAATGACAGCAGAAGTATCGATTGTAACATCAACAAGTTCTTCACCACCAGAGGTATGAGCTTCAAGAGAAATCAGACCCGGAGTATTGTAGAAGAAATTGACGTACTCAATAGCTTCAACACGAGTCAGGACATCTTCAATGCTACCCTGATCGATCTGCCAATGGATATCGGTGCTAACGTCTGCACTGAAAGCAGCCTTAGTGTTAAGGAGGCTAGCATACTTCGTATTCATCGAAGTAGGTGCAAAGGTAGCTTCAGAAGAGAGAGAACAAACTTCATCTTCAGAGTTAGCCTTAACACGATTGAATCTGTAAGCCTCAGCCATCGTAATCGAGGTCGAGTAGACCGGCTCATTGCTGGTGATGTACTTCACATAGTAAAGCACAGAATTCTTGGTAGCACCAGTGGTAGCTTCACGATTAACGAGGTTGATCTGACCTTCACCAATGACATATTCATCGGGGAATTCTTCATCAGCCTTTCCACCAAGTCTGTAGTCGAGATCGTGGAGGGCATTCCATTCCAGAAGCTCAACTTCAGTAAAGGCAGTATTATTGTCAATCAGAGCAGCCTGAACAGGAATAAACTGACCTTCAAGGCCTTCCTTATATACTTCGAAGGAGTAGCTCCAAGTCGAGGAATCAGGAGTACCAATGTTGAGAAGAATCTTGGTATTGATTCTAGAAACATGACCTTCACTTTCAACACCACCGAAGAAGGATTCAGGTCTCACTTTCTTGAAAACGGTTCTGGCATTGGAGAACTCGTTACGGTTATCCTGCAACCACTTCGTAGTGTGCTTATTGCCATTGTAGATACCGTCAGCAAAGCTGGCCTTGCCGTTCAGCTCCTTGATAAAGGTCTGAGCTTCAGCACCAACAACAGCACCAAAGAGATTACTCAAGACATCAAAGATAATCTGACCGTATTCACCTTCAGCAGATGCAGCATTAGCATAGATACGAATCGTGGCAGAGTAAGCGAAGATGTGATCTTCCGGCTTATCCTCTTCCTCTTCTTCATCCGTGCTGTCATCAATGTAGGCAGCAGCCTTGGTCTTAGCCATATCGTAGTAATCGAAAGTAGCGATTCTACCATTTTCAATAATGGCTTCACCAGCACCATTAGTCACGAAGTACTTGTCAATGCGAATGTATGCATCACAAGTTTCATTCGTCGGATTGGAGAAGGCAACGTTTTCAATCGGTTCATCTTCAGTGAATTCAGGCTGTGCGGGATTAGCCTTATGCTTCTTAGTCGGAATAGCATTTTCCAGACCAAGATCAAACACACCGGACACTTCAATGTAAGGATTAGAATACGTCACCACGTTCTTCTTGGCAACAGCATTGATAACCTTGCTAGCATCCTTATTTTTGAGCTTGTAGAGCTCAATTTCATCCATCGTCTGAAGCTTGAGAGCCGTATTGATGCTACCATTTTCTTCAATGTAGAAGAGAGGCATGATAGCGAAGTTACCAGACTTCTTATCAATAGCAATCTTCTGATTTTCATCAGTCTGGGCTGCGTTCCAGATCTTGATCTGTTCAGAAGTCATTTCAAGACGACGATACTTTTCCTGATCGTTAGTAAAGGCCTGATCTTTGCGGAAGCCAATGCCAAGCGACAGAGAAGCAAATCTTTCATCATCAGGAACAACACGAATCACCCAAGCACCACCACCGGCGTTGATGTAATTCAGTGCATTCAAAGCACCTTGACCATATTTGCTGTAGTTAGGTTCACCAAAGTTGAAAATCCACTCACTCTGAGTAGTGATATAAGTGGCTTCATTCGGCATACCTTTTTCAGCTTCAAGGGCAATGAACATATTAGTCAAGCCGCTAGACGAGACAGTCAGAACGGCATTATCGATAATACGTGCACTCGAATGCGGGTGCATATATTTCGGTAGAGAATCTGCAGCCATTATTGGCCTCCTTGTATGCTAAAGTTAATATTCATAGACATTTATGAAATATCGATGCTCATTTTAGAGTTCCTGTAACGATTGTTAAATTTTAAAGTTTCTAGATTTGAAGAATGAGGTTTCTATGTTCCGTAAAATTTTCTAAGATCCTAGTATATTAAATAATGAGGTAAGTTATGATAATAGCAATCATTCTTATTCCACTTGTTGTAGTCTCCTTCATCTACAGCATGATTACAATTCGAAGGAAACTGCTTTTAGCATTCTTGGTGGGGATGCTTCTGGCGGTAATCTTTTAACTCCACCATAGCTCAGGAGGCTATTATGTTCTATTGCATTATCGGCGGACTCGCATTCTTGGCGGTGCTCTTCTTGGGTGCCATTGCCACTATGATGCTGCCTATTCTCATCGGGCTCATATTTGTAGTGGTTTTGTTATGGAAGATCTACGATGCTATTGCTCCGGCAATACCTGAAGTGGTTGAAAAGACTGCTGAGGTTGCACAGATGGCATCAAGCTTCTTCTGTTAAAATAAGACGTGGATCCTTTCGGAGCCACGCTTATTTTTTTAACAGTGGATAACTTTTTCAAACGGTGTTTCAACACCCTTGATTCCCTTCTTACCAGCTACGCATCCAACGGATACGGCTGAAGTGACATCTTCGAATGCGATACCGGAAAAAGTAGAAGTTACTCTCGGCAGTTCTTGAATTCTGATATTCATATATCCATTCTCGTCACCAGTCCGCCCAGCTATCTTACGGTATGGAGTATAAATATCTTTGGCACTTCGGCACATTTCGCCTACCATTGCCTCGACTACCGACATGGGCACTCCTAGAGACGTGCCATTCATGATGGAGACTTCCTTCAAGAAGAGGGCAATATCGGAGTACTTCAGGTTCTCAGGAAGCTTTCCACCAAGCAGGAAGTTCATGAATAATTCACTGTTTTTGCCATTTTGAACATTCAGAGCTTCTTGGATCATCACGGAATTACCTTCTACAGTAAATGCCATGAAGTCATCCTCTCCTCTGCTTCCTTTAAAGTTTTTCTTTTCTTTTTTGGATTCAGAGAAAGGAATGGAAATCCTTAGTGGACAGTCCATTTGATATAGGTCAGGTTTTGAAGTGAGAGTCTTATACACTTCAATAAAGACAAATCCTATGGTCTTTAGCACGTCGCCTTCAGTAGTGGCAATCTTTTCATTGTCGAAAAAATACAATGGAACATATACCACAGCCTTGGGAGCTGTAAGGATATAGTCATTTTCTACTTTCTTTAGGAACGGTAAAGCCATAGTAATCCTCTCTATTCATTAATGAAGTTTTATCCTTCTTTCTTTTCCGAGATATATTCAGAGAGTTTCTTGTCGAAATTCTCTACTCCGGCAGCGAAGGTTTCAATAACGGATAGATCAAGTTTCTTAATCTCGCTTTCTCCAAGACCCTTGGATGCTACAGCCACAACAGCAATCGTGGAAAGATTCTTGATGATACTCTTTACAAGTTGTCTAGAATCAAACCCACCAATCTTGTGGCAATACTTATTAATAGCCATAGCAAAATAGCCATACAAGCAATTCATAGGGAACTTCACACAATAGCGAAGATTAAGGAGTAAAGACTTGATCTGGGGTTGACCGGAAATCTTAATAAGCTCTGCGATAGTCGTATCGGTAGCTTTGTGGAATTCAGCATCATTCTGACAAGGCTTAAAGTCCTTGAAGAATATTTCAGTCACATTAGAAAGAGTGACGCCCTCTTGGAACTGTTTGTGTCCGTTACGAAGAACATTGTACTCGATCGTAAGCTTACGAGTCTTTGCAGCCTTAGCCTTACCACCTTTACAACCCTTAAGATTTTCACGAATGAAATTCTCCAAGCCGTGTTCTTCAGACATTTCAAGGAAAGATCTAGATACCTTATGCATCAAATTGAATTGACGAATAGTATCTCTTACGAGAGCAGTAGCTGCTGCTTCACGCATGACTCTAGCCTGTGCTTCAGTACTTTCGTCTGTTTCGGATTCAAGAATCTCTTTAGCCTTATCGAAAGCCTTGAGCTCGTCCTCCTCCATCTGAGAACGAAGCTCCTCATTATCTTTGGCAATCTCTTTAAATTTATCATCAGCCTCTTTAAGATTGGCTTCAGTAGAGCTAAGAATTTCATTGAGTTGCTTTTCAGATTCGTCCAGCAATTCTTTATTTGGTTCCATTGGTTACTCCTATTGGTTTTTAAAAGCAGTGTCGCTAAGTTGCTGATACACATTCAGTGTAATAAGATGTTTGGCTTCAGCATTGATTGGATCATTCAATGACTTAATAAGAGAGTCAAATGCCTTGGGAAGCACAGGAAGTTCCAGTGCATCAAGCAAGACAGCATTCTGCCATTCCTCTTCATTATCGGCACACATTACTTCGAATTCTTTATAGAAGTCTTCAGAAGCAACGGTTCCTTCAAGTACATCATTAATGATATCCTCAAGACAATCCAAAATCACAAGGATCGAGGTATCACTAATTGAAGCATACTTCTTTTGTGCGCCAATATTCTTTCTAGAGGACTTGCTCTTATATGTTGAGAGAAATTCCTTCTTATGTTTCATAATGGACTTCACGATATAATTAGTGAGTCCTTCTTTACGATAGATAACAAGGAACATATAGAAAGCCTGAACAAGATCGGCAAAATCTGCTCCACCGCCTTCGATGCTTCCAAAAGAATTCCCATTAGTTTCAATCCCAATGAATTCTTTAAACTTCGTAAGCATTCTGGTACGGATGTCGTAGATATATTCTGTAAGGAAGTTAGCCTTATCAGTATCACCTTTCTGTCTAGCAGCTTCTCTAAGCGCCATAATGGAATTCGTAAAGGCTGTCAAGACATCCTCTTGGGATTCTGTTGGAATAGCCTTTAGATTTTCCATTTGTTGAAGTAATCTCTCTTCAAGGGCTAGAACAGGATCATCCAATCTAAAAGAAGAATTCGATGTACCGAATTCCTGATCCTCTACATCAGAATCTAATTCTTTGTATTTACCCATGATTCAAATCCTTTATTATTGTTTTTCAGTAAAGAGTTCGGCTGATTATCAAAGTTAAGAGAGAAGATCTTTCTCATTTTAGAGTCTTCTTTGGTGTAGAACTCTTCCACACTTCTTACAGAGTCCTTAATGGTAGTTTCCTTCTCTTCTTGAACGGCAACATTACGGCGTTCTCTAAGCGATGATGCACATACTCTTCTCTTGAACATCTTAAAGCTATCAAATGTAGCTCCATAGCGACCAATCAAGAAAGACATTACAAAGTCATCGTGAGCACCTGTAGCATGTTCCACTTTTCCGTTAGATTTTCTTTCCATAGTCTTTAGTTCATTGTATGTATTCCTACATCTAAATAGATGAGGCTCATCAGCCACATACATAAAGCAATTAGATATCATTATTTCTCTAGATCCAGACGTAGTATCAATTCCATAAACTCTCTGAATCTTATTTCCCTGATTAGGAATAGGATTATTGATTGTTCTATAGAAGACTTTGTTTCTGGTTACATTACTTTCAAGTAGTGTAGTAATGACATCTAGACCATAACTGTTTCGTTCCACTATCAAAACGGAATTATAGAATAGGTTTTGTACTATTGATATAATGATTCTAGCGAATGGTATGGGATTTATTCGATTAGAAGCAAAATATCCTTTCTCGTGGAAGTCATCAATATCAAGCATGTGAACAACGGAGAAGTCTGATCCTTGTCCACCGCCAACGTCAACTGCCAATATTACAGGATCATGGAAGTCCATCTGCTCAAGAACTGTGAACTTATGATTTCCTTCATCGCCAATTCGAAGAGTATATTCTCTTTCTTTAGGAATAATGAAGTTAGAAACCTTTTCAAGTTCTTCTTCAGAGAATGGAGACTTATCAGCAGAAAGCGTCCATTCAAGATCCACTTCTCTCTTGATTCTTTGTCTATTGTACTGGAGATCTCTACACTGTTGTTCATACCATTTTTCATCTCTGCCAAGTTCCTTCCAAGTAAATTCAATATGGACGAAGTTATTGGTAGATCTATCATACACATATTTTTTGAGTAGTTCAGGAGGTACATCGTACATCTCTTCATCAAATTCACAAGCAGCTTCAATCACTTCATGCTTGCACCAACCACCTTCATCTACGTCAATAGAATTAGGCGTAGTTGTAAACAGTTTGAAGTGCGGCACTCCAGTCTTTTCAGCTTCGATAGCAGCTTGAGAGACAGCAGGAGCAGCAGCCGTATAGATGATCTCATTATATTTGGCAAACGCAATTTCGTCAAAGTACCAGCAAGGCATCGTAAGACCACGACCAAGTTTATCAGCATCTTCAGGAGAAGTAGCAGCTGGCATAGCCGTAATTGTATTATGAAGTCTATTCATTCTAGAGAAGGTTGTAGAAGACTCTTGATCTTCTCTAGGACTTCTCGGTTCAATCATCCACTTCGGAATAAGTTCAACAATATTCTTGAATCTCTTAAGGTTAACCTGAGCATCGCTGTACTTCTTGTTCATGAAGGTTACAGTAGTGTTCTTAGTGCCAAAAAAGAAAAGCCAGACAAACAATACCACGGCACCGATCGTTTTACCATGCTGTCTAGGCATGAGAACGATAGTATCGATATTGTTCAGTGATAGAAAATTCAATGCAAGATTACCACGATGAAGTTCGTATGGAATATCACCACCCGGAACAGGGATTCTTACTACTTCTCTGATGAAGTACCAAGGGTTTACTCTACATTCAGTAATAATCTTGGCTTTTATCTCTTTAGAGAGATTGTCAGCCCGTGGATCAACATTTTCAAGGTCTTTATCGTACAATACTAGAAAGAACTTATTGTTCTTGATTCCTTTCTCTTTCAAGAATGTATGCATTCTTAGAAAGCTAGTATTTTTAGTTAACTGATATGAAACTTTACGGGCTGCCAAGTCTGAAAGTTTCATTGTCATAATTACCTCTTTGGTTCAATAACTAGTTAGGGCAGAACTCAATAATAGAAAGGAGTCTTCTAATGAGTACCGGAAAAAGAAAGAAAGTAGAAGATCTTGTATATAGTGTGATGAGCACTCTTGACAAGACTGGTGAGAATACTGAAAAGTATCGCACGATGTTTAACAAAATGAGCGATGCACAGTTCAATACTTGGATGAACAAGTTTCTTGCTGATAAGGATGCTAACTTTAGGCTTGAAGTTCTTCCATTTAAGAATGAACCTGATTTCAATCAGATCGAAAAAGCTTTGAAGATACTTAACATTCCTATGGAAGAATATGTATACTTCAGAGACCAGAAGAATAGCGATGGACAGTTTGTCCGTACAGCTACTAGAGTTCCTGTAATCTATCTGTCCATTAAGAGACTTGAACAGGTTGTGACCCATAAGTCTGGTGTGACTCTTGATATTGATAAGAGAAACCAGCTTACCGGTACTGTTACTTCTGATTCCAAGGTTGCCAGAAACTCTGACGTTGAATCTTATGCCCTTATCCTTCAGCAGAATGAAGCCACTCTTAATGAACTCATGGGCGCACGAAGCGATAATATGGGTGCCAAGAGAATTATGTATGAGAAGATTCAAGCCGATGGCTATGTAAACTTGAAAGATATTCAAGAGGGATCCTCTGTATTCGAAAAGGTTGCTTTAAATACCTTTGATACGTACATGATTGGCGCAGGTGTCAAGACTGACACTATTACTGATTCGGATCTTCTTCCTGTATCTCTTGTTCCAGATATTGACTAATAAAAAATTCAGAATACATAAGTATTCTGAATTTAATTTTTTACGAAACGAACTGAATAAGGATGTCGTTTTCCTTCTTCAATGCACGACTTTCATTCAACACACCAAGGTTAACTGACGGGAATGAAGGTACAAAGTAAGGACTGGAGCTTTCACCATTCAACAGCTCTCTATATCTTTCGATAGGGAGAATGTATTTTAAGTGCTCGATCTCATTAACAGCCTTAATATTTATAGAGTCACAGTCAGTAATCTTAGTCTCAAGTTCTTTGAGAAGGTTACTAAGAGAGATTCTTTCAGTAATAAGAACATTGTTATATACGAGATCAAATAAGGATTCAGTCCATGCTCTAACAATGGCAGAAATACTCTTCTCAATCTCTTCATCATACCCATTTTGTCTATCGACAATAATCTCATAGAACAAATTAGGCTTTTTAAGATTGATCGGTAAAGCTTCATCACCTTCAAGTGACAAAATCTGGCCATTCCAGAAGTTAGTTCTCCCATATGTATTAAAGTACTTCAAAGTCAGTTTAGTATTGTTATGCAGTCTCTTTGCTGCTGCACGAACAGAATCTATAACACTCTTATTCAATGCCATGAAACTTTCATACACAGAATTAGAGAATAGCATTCTACCACCAACCACAGGCATCATTTCTAGATAGAGATTGTGACCTTCTTGGTCATTATTAACAGGCTTAAGATCAATAGATAGAATGTCATTCATATTCTCAAAGAACTTAAACCCACCAGTGATAGTGCTAATAGATTTCAGTCTATAGTCAAATAGAACACCTGTAGCTCCTCTAAGAACTTCATAGGAGTCTTTGTTATCTGGAATAAGATTGTTATCATCGATTGGCTCAAGACAATATACATACGCCTCGCTAATATCCAAGAACCAGTCGCCTTCTTCCATTGGCTTCCATTCCGGTACTTCATCAGAGGAGGCAGATGTATCGTACATGACATAGCCAATGCTAGATATTTTCATCTTATGTCTATTATAACCAGTATCTTCTCTAATCTCTTCTGTATATAAAGCAATTTCATAACAGCCTTCAGATTCATTCTTATTCATCTCAAAAGCTATGATATTTTCATCCCTATCTTTAATCATAAGAAAATATCTATTCTTACTGATTTCAGATTCAGTAATATAGGTATACACATGAATAAGATTGCTCAAAGCGGGATTTCTATTTGCTTTAACGTAGTTAACAATAGGCGTATCTATAGATTCAGAAGTTAGGGTCTTGATAAAAACTGAATAGTTTTCGCTGATATGCTCATCGTAGACATATACATTGTAAAGGGAAGTATTACTTCCATAAATGTAGTACGAGTATGGAGTAAAGTAAATGAATTTATTTCGATCGAGAAGAAGACTCTTAACATCATTAACGGGATCATTTACATCAATGACTTCTCCATATAGATAGTATTTGTCAGTTTCATCTGTTTCATCATATTCATCAAATGTATATTTAATAGGCATGTATGGAAGAATTTTTGCTTTACATTCTTCTCCAACTGTAATTGCATTATCAATTTTTACCATAGGTATGGTATTGGTTTCATACGTACATGTATCGTCAGAAAGCATAGCGAAAGAATTAAACTCACGGTTAATGAGATCATCACGCTTTTTAAATACAAGTACTTTAGACTTTTCATTACCAACAGAAGTACTAGCAAAGAACTCATTCAAGTCATTTTCAGAACCGAGGAGCTTTGCTTTAGTGCGATTGGTGTAGATGTCCTTCTTATGCGTCATAATAGAATCTTCGTCAGATCCACCTGCCGGAGACGAGAAGACCCAAGAAGAGAATTCAGACGCATAGTCAACATTATCAATGCTAATAGCTGGAGTACCTTTAAAGGTAAAATTACCGTTTTCGCCATTAGTAGTGGCAACAATAAACTTCAGGTTAGTTCCGTTAACAGGAATGTAAGTTCTATCATCACGCCCAAAGTAGAAGAGGACGGTATCCGCATCAAGGCGTTTCAGATAAACGCTATGAGAGGACTCGTTTACTGTTTTTAGCGATGATGTAACAACTTCAAGTGGCTGCCATTCATCATTCTCATTAAATTTCTCAAATGCTGTAGCTCCTACATACTTATTTTCAAAGTCTATCATATATTTACTAATACTAGCATTAGAAGCATCTGTATAGGTATTCTCATAGTAGCTATACATTACATTGAATACCAGAATGGAGAAAGATACCATAGTAGCTTTCTTAGCCTCATCATAGTATTCCTTTACAGGAATCGAGCATCCGTTTGCAAAATCATAAACAGTAGCAAATAGTGGTGTTTCAGCACTAAGAGTTCTACCTCCATTAGAGATAGAAACACTACGATAGAATCCTTTTATACCATTTGCATTTCTGCTAAAAATCAAAGAGAATGGAAGTCTAAATTCTGTATTATCTAGTTTGATCAAAAAATAATCACGGTTAATTTCTAGCCAACCATTTTCGTTAGAATCAATAAGACTAAGGAACTTAGTCTTTTCAATTTCCATAATAATAGTACAAGAAGCCGGTCTTGAAGCCTTAAGTTCAACACCTTCAGATTCAGCCATGTTATATACCGTTGTCGGCATCATAGCAGTATTAAGGAAGAACTCATTATACATCATAGCCCTATGGAACTGAGAGCTCTTTGCAGAATGAGAAGCAATTTCAGTAAGATAACCGAACATACCAGTCTTTACGGTATCTTCGGCAGACTCTGGAACTTGCGGAAAACACTCTTCTGCAAGCTTCATAAAAGCTTGCATAAATCCATATTGGTCATTACTTATAGTGTTGAGAGTCGGATCAACTTCAGTTGCCATATCAGCCTCTTGTAAATTTTTTCATTAGAAAGTTCCATATACAAAAAAGACAGGAGGAGAGGATACGACCCTCCTGTCTTTGGGCTAATTTCGCCCCTACGCAGTCTCTAACAGTACACAGTATTCAGACATTTCACTGGACTCTTCCTTATACGGCAGAGGCTCTCCCTCACAGATAGATTGCAATTCAACTGTTGGGAAAAGCTTTCCCTTGGAAGTCTTACGCAAGACAACACCGGGAAGTCTTCTGTACTTGGCATACTCCGAGTTCGAAGTCACTTCAGTAGACATATAGAACCTATCATGTTCACTAAGCGAGTCTTCACCTTCAACAAGGTACCTGGCGTACTTTTCGGGATGATCGATCAATTCCTTAAATTTAACAATAAGACCTTGACCTCTGGCAAGACTAATGTGCAAGTCACCATTTTCATCCTTGTAAGTTCCATGTGCAAGATTCCATTCTGCCATGTTGAACATCAACGGAACTTCTCTTGTATAGAACAAAGTAAGCCTTCCACAGTTAGAAGCTTCGAGAGCCTTAACATTTGCGAAGATGGGGTTATAACCCTTTGCAGTCTTAACACCAGCAAACAATTTCTTTTTGTTGATTCTCGGATAAACTATACTGTCTCTCCAATTTCCCGGAATACACACATTCTCGCCACCAGAGATTACGATGAGCGCATATGTTTGGTAATCCGGAATATTATCAACATCGATCGGTTCAGGCATCAGCGTTTCTTGATTGAGACCAAAGTACCACAAAGGTTGATCCATGATTTCATTTTCAACGTCTGTGAACATCACACAGTTGTTCACAGGCTTTTCATCTGCAAGAATGTAGTTAAGACACAGTTCCACATAGTCAATATGTTCTTCTGCAATCTTATGCTTCATACGAAGAACATACTTGAACAGATTAGCAGACTTAACAAACTGTGTTGGATTAGGAGATGGATTGATGCTTTCCATTGTATGTACGGCTTCTGCAATTCCGCTATTCTCCATATAGTACCTCCGCAAATTTTCCGTCAATTACGTTCTTGAAATTATCTTTAACTTCAGCTTCGATGTCTTTGAAGCTTCTTTCTTCTTCGTCTTCGGTTTCTTCTTTTGTTGCCATTTTAAATTCTCCTAGGATAAGGCTAGTTTTTATATAAAATTATCCACTAAGCAAAAGCCTAGTGGATAACTTTTATGCACGAGAGAGAATTAACTTAGTCCATTCAGTATGAGACGGAAGTCCGAAATACTGCTCACCGATCTTAATATCATTTCTTGTCATGATATAATTGGCAAGTGTTGCAGAATACTCAATATCATTCGTATTGCTCTTCGGAAGAATCTTTCCAAGCATAGTAGTGATAAAGAGGTTCCATGCAATCTTAATGGACGGATATAGTGACGACAAGTCAGAGTCACAAACAAAGTCATAAATCAGTGTACTGGCTTTGCCAAGAATCTGGATACCATTAGCGATAAGCAGGTTCGGGTCAGCTACAAATGCACCTTTGAACTTAACCTTCTTTTCCTCTTGGATCTTAGAAACTTGCGATACAACTTCCTCAAGATCCTCAGTAACCAGTTCTTCATCTTCATCCTCACCAACTTCAGTATAGTCAGCAGCCATAGCATCTTTTCGATAAGGTTCCAATTCAGGATACTTAATCGGATTTCCACCATTGGCTTTCTTCTTGTCATAGATCTTATTGAACAATCTAGTACGGTTATTCGATAGAACTAGGTCACATTTATTTATGAAGAACCATTCGATAAAGTTACGAAGCATTGTAGTCTTGGTAAGTACCTTATTCTCACGAGTATGAGTCAGACCTCTAAACAGCATGATTGTATCGACATCGTTGACTTTCTGTTCGATCCAATACATGACTAGAGTATCTTGCCCAGAGTACTTACAGAACAATTCATAATCCTCATACGGGAAGTCAGCCATTTCAATATCATCGTGTTCAACCTTACGGACACCAATGACACTTTCAGCCAACCAGTCAAGAGTATAGTCTTCAGGACTCATATTACGAATTGCATAATAATTCTGCTGCATGTCTATAATAGAATAGAATGCCGGAATATAGAATGCATCGTGACGCTTCTTAATATCCTTTGCAAATTTATCTGCAATATAATAGGCTCTACGATAGTCTTTCGGAAATTCTTTAGGTGCAATAATATCACCTGCATCAAATCCAAGACGATCAAGACGATTGATTGTATAGCCCCAGTCAAAACCATGGTTAAATGCTATAACAACGTCAGCAGCAAACCTGTAGTTCAAGTCATTAAAATGATCCTGAATCAAATCAATTTCTTCACCATAGAACTTAATCTCGACATTAATGTGAGGTTTCTCTATGTCTTTAAAGATTTTCTTCTGAATGGCATTCCATTCCTCTTCATACTTGCTTCTAATCTCTTCTATACGAGACTTAAATTTATCAATTTGTGGATTCTTCTCAACATACTGTCCTTCAACGGTATCATCAAGAAATCTTAATACTAGAGTAGATGTTCTACTGTCAAAGCAAGAAATAGCGTTAATAGGAGTCAGAGCTTCTTCAGCTTCCACAAATCGTCTGATCTGACGGTTATCGCATTCGATATCCCAGAAGACCTTGTTCAAGCGAACATCTTTGTCTTCTCCACCATTCGGGGCAACTTTCTCATCATTAAATCTACGAATATAATGGTCGGTAAGCTCTACATCAGCACCATGAACAAAAGGACACAAAAAGAAATTCTCAGGATTCTTTTTATTTTTTCTGAAGCTATCAAGTAACGCAACATTTTTTACTGCTGCTTCAGGGTCAAATGTGGCCTGATAATCAATGATTGCTTCATAGATTTCTCTATACTTACATTCAATCTCTTCTGTTTCTTCAAGAGGTACTACATATGGATTGTCACCATGTTTGGCAACAAATTCAGGTTTAGAAACATGAAATCTTACTGTTGGATCTGCATCGAAGTCAAACTTTCTGACTCCGTCTTCATAATAGACTGTTAGAATACCATTGTTATACTTCTTAACATCAGTCTTTGTTGTCAATTTCTTGACAGAGACTAGTTTGTACTTATGGCTCATATATTCCTCTCTATTTTCGTGCATTTAGAAGTTCGGAGTATTAAAAAATGGTATACCGGAGTATACCATTATATTTAAGTCTCGATTTCGACCACTTCAATATCTTGTCCACGGAATTTTGCTTTAGGAATGACACCGGAAAAATCCATTTCAGCTTTTTCATCAGCATCAATACCAACAAGGTCTTTGTCCATTTCGACAATAATATCGTCATGGCTAGCAGAAAGGTCTATGACATGAAGAACACCAGTCTTGGCTTCTGCCACGATCTCATATTCTTCAGTCTTGGCAGGAATATCGATAAGATCCTCAACAGCGACCATTGAAAGATCTTTTTCTGGTTCGGGAGGTTGATACTCATCTGGAACAAAATCGGCAGAGTCATTTTCAGCCTGAGAAGCCTTAGCAATATCTTTGGATTTCTCAATCTGTTCTTTGACCTTTTTCTCAAAGTCTTCTTCACTTTCTACAATTTGTGCCTCAGTAAAGTTCTTAGGATTAAATGAAACATTATTCGCAGAAAGAATATCAACAAGTTCTCCGACAGAGAATCCACCGGAATTAGCAGCATCATTCATAAGCTTCTGCTGAATTTCCTGCTTGAACTTCTTTTCCTTAAGTGTCATTATGCCTTTTATGGCAGAGATTTTAGCATTCTTAATGGCAATCAAGTTACCAGTCTGAAGATGAGAGAATGCTAAACTTCCTCGGCTTCTGGAATTCTGAACATTCTTTAGAAGCGCTTCAGAGTCCTTATAGAGCTTGTCTAGTTCGCCCATTTCAGATTTAAGAATGTTAATTTCTTCATCAAAATTAGATCCTTCAATTTCCATACTTGGTTCCTTTGATTAAAATTAAGTGTCTCCGAAGAGACACTATTATTATTTGTGTAAGGCAGCCTTGACAGCTTCACCGAGATCGGTAGCATTAACACCACCATTAGAAAGCACAATAGCTCTGGCTCTTCCACCATATTTCATACGGATCTTCTCTCTGAAGAATCTCCATTTTGTTTTGAAGAACTTAAATCTTTCATATAGCGGGTCACCATTAGACTTAGCAAGAAGAACACAGACTTTGGATACCTTTTTATCAATAACACCCTGCGTAGTCCAGTTCATACGCTTAATCATCACACCTTCATTAGCTTCAGGAAGCTTTTCATCATCTTCATTTTCAGGATATTCTCTAAAAATATCCATAGTATCATTAAGAATCTCCATTAGGATTTCTTTATCCTCTACAGAGAGATTTTCAAATTCTTTCAAGTCCATAAAAACCTCTTTCTTTCAATCATGAGTTCAATAAAATAAACCTATAAGGTTTTACCCTTATAGGTTTATCAGAAGCGATAAAAACAAAGCCAAACTTAGTCTTCGTTATAGTCTTCCTTCTCCATAGAACCAGCCATAGAGTAAAGACGCATAATGAGGGCAGTGAGCTTCTTGTAGGAACCAAGCTGACGACGGCAGAAGAGCGTGCAAGTCGTACCAACCTTGGACACAGCCTTCTGGTACTTCTTGATTCTCTTGAGTTCCTTAGCGCCATCCTTACCGGCATCTGCACAAAGCTTCTTGACAATAGCAACTTCGGTATCAAGAACCTTGAGTGCATCATACATCTTAAGGATAGGATCATTCTTCATCTTATTGATGGTCGTATTGGCCAAGTTCAAAGCCTTGTTGATGATCCTTTCATTGGGTTCTTCCGAGTCAAGCTTAAACATCTTAGCCATCTCGGGTCCAAGTCTTTCAAGCCACTTAGTATTAGTGGTCTTGGTATCGCCCAGTCCGCTATGTCTGCTGTAGGGATTGTGATCTTCTTCATCCTTGATCTTGGGAATTTCCTCAAGGATGGCTTCGAACGTTCCATCATCATCGGTAGCACCAGGATTGGCACCTCTACCGTCAGCGCCGAAGGAAGCAGTCTTAGCTTCAGCCTTATCAGCCTTCTTAGCAAGCTTGGAGTTTGCAGCCATGAGCTTGTCAACAGCAGCCTGAGAAATGAACCAAATACCATTGAGAGCACGCTGCACATCAACGTTCCACTTGGTCACACGTTCCGGCTTCGGAGCATTTTCCTTCCATTCGTCATTCTTAGCCTTGGTCTTACCCTTGGCAATAATCTTCTTGAGGGTGTTAATGATAGCACCATTGCGAAGAGAAACGATAGCCTGAGAGACGAAAGCACGAACCTTGCGAACGAATTCAACAAGCCACTTCCAGATCTTGGTACCAACTTCCTTGGCTTTATCAGCCACGGCAGCCATAGCATCACCAATGCCTTCGGCACCAACCGTCATGCAAAGACGACCATCTTCTTCAATCAAAGCAATTTCGGCATCAGCGGCAAATTCGGCACCTTCAAGGGCGGAGGTGAGAATGTCGATATGCGAAACGCTTTCAGAGGCGGCGTAAGAGCCGTCGAGGAATTTATCAAAGTACATATATGTATCCTTGTTTTGTTAGTTAAACGTTTTGAAATCTACAGGTTTCTTCGGTCGCGACCCGTATTTCAATGGATAGTTAGTAAAAAATATCACTTTACAGGTGTAAAGTGATATTAAAAGACATTAGTCTTCGTTATAGTCTTCCTTCTCCATAGAACCAGCCATAGAGAACAGGCGCATCGTAAGAGCAGTGAGCTTCTTGTAGGAACCAAGCTGACGACGACAGAAGAGCGTGCAAGTGGTACCGACCTTAGAGATAATCTTCTGGAACTTCTTGATCTTCTTAAGTTCTCTAGCACCATCCTTACCAGCATCAGAGCAAAGCTTCTTAACAATATCAACTTCAGTATCAAGAACCTTTAGGGTATTATAAATTTCCATGATAGGATCTCTTCTCATGCGATTGATAATACCATTAGCAATCTTGACAGCCTTTTCGATGATCTGGTCATTTTTGGATTCAGAATCAAGCTTGAAAAGGGCAACAACATCGTTGCCAACACGTTCTAGCCACTTGGTATTAGTGGTTTTGGTAGTGCCCTTGTTCCAATGCCTGTCGTATGGTCTGTGACCTTCCTCATCCGTGATCTGGGGAATTTCTGCGAGGATGGCTCTAAACGTTCCATCATCATCTGGGCCACCATTGTAATCTCTATCAGAGCCAAAGGCAGTAGTCTTGCTGGCAGCTTTGTCCAGCTTTTTCTCGGCCTCCTCACTAGCCATCTTAAGCTTGTCAATAGCAGCATCAGAAATGAACCAAATACCATTGAGAGCACGCTGCACATCAACGTTCCACTTGGTCACACGTTCCGGCTTCGGAGCATTTTCCTTCCATTCGTCGTTTTTGGCTTTAGCCTTGGACTTAGCCATAATCTTCTTAAGGGTGTTAACAATAGCACCATTACGAAGGGAGATAATAGCCTGAGACACGAAAGCACGAACCTTGCGAACGAATTCGACAAGCCACTTCCAGATCTTGGTACCAACTTCCTTGGCCTTGTCAGCCACAGCAGCCATAGCGTCACCAATACCTTCAGCGCCAACAGTCATGCAGAGACGACCATCTTCTTCGATGAGAGCAATTTCAGCATCAGCAGCGAATTCAGCACCTTCCAAAGCAGAGGTGAGAATATCGATGTGCGAAACGCTTTCAGAGGCGGCATAAGAGCCGTCAATAAATTTGTCAAAGTACATATATATATCCTTGTTTGTAAGTTAAACGTTTAGAGAATTACAGGTTTCTTCGGTCGCGACCCGTATTTCAATGGTTAGTTAACCATAAGACCCATTCCTATATTGAATTCTCGATATCTTTTACAGTCAAACCATTGAAATCAGCTTCATTTATACTTGCGATATAAACTTTTCGACTAAGAATTTCTTTCTTGATGGTATCAGGGAATGATCCATACAAACCGCCAGACATTCTACTCCACTGATTATTACCTATTAAGGTAATTTTCTCGGCTATAAACCATAATAGTATCTTTAATTCCTGTTGAAATCCAATTTCTCTTTTAAGTCTGGTTCCGACTACAGATAGAAGCTTAATATTCTTATCTGATAATATCTTCAAAACAATGTTAGAGAACATCTCCTTATTTCCAGCCGGAACCTTGACAACAAATTGTTTGACAATGGATTCATACTTATTAAGGAAATCCTCAAGAGAAATTTCAACAAGATCGATATTAACCTCTTCCATAACTACCTCATATTCTTGCATCTCATCTTTCCGCACTTCTTGCATCTGAGATGATACCTTATATATTTTCTTGTAGAAAATGTAAGATTGTCTACTACATACTCAGAATCAACAATATCCCATTCATGCTTGCATAATTTCTTACCAATCATCTGTAGGATAATAAATATAATGATAATTCCAAATATTAGACAGAATGCTATAAGACCTTGATCCATAAAATCCTCACATTATAAAATAATAGCTGAAGATTTCTCTTCAGCTATAAGTTATTTACTTGATGCAGTGGTCAGGCTGATGCAAACCAAACCTGCAAAGCTTCCTGTTCTCATCAAGAAATGGCTTAAGAATCCTTGCGAATTCTTCAAGAGTGTCGATGACTTCATCCGGAAGAACGTAAACTCCACGCTTCAACTGGGTTCTAAACCAGCGAATGACATCCACACCAAGTTCTTCAGCAACAGAACACCAGTCAGCTGCCATTTCCATCAGTGCAAAGTAGTTATACTTAAACGGAGTCTTGTTCTCGCCAAAAGTGGTGCATCTGGCAAGATGGAACATACCGCATTCAACATGGTGTGTATTGGAGATACGATGTTGACGGATGAGTTCTTCACCCTTTTCCTGTTCTTCTTCAGACAAACGGAATTCACCATTTGTAGTATGATTAAAGTGACGAAGAGCAAGATACTTGGTAGTCTCAGGATTGTTGAGTTTGTCTTCATCATGGTGAGAAGTGACGTTTTCAAAATATTCCATAGCAGACTTATCAAAGTTGGGAATACCCTTTCCAGACTCCGTCATACGCTTCTGCAATTCAAAGAACAAAGTCTTATAGTATCCCTTTGTGACTTCGATATGTTTCAAGGTTTCGCCCTTGTAGATTTCGATCATATGCTTAATAGCATATTCACGCTCTTGCTCGGCATTCACCTTGCGCTGTTCGTTTTCAGCAGCCATATCAACTGCTTCCGGAATGACTTCTTGGACTTTCTGAGTTTCTTCAGACATGTTGTACTCCTGTTGGTTTGAGTTCATTCTCTAGTTCAGAATATTGAAGAATGTAGTTTAGAACAGTCCAGCTATATATAAATAAGTGCCTATAATATTATAGGACAACAACAAAAGGAATAAACTATGAAGAAAGAAACAATGCTAGAAAGATTACAACGTACCAGAATTTTCTGTCCTCCGATATCATTACCTAACCCGCCTATTGGTAAACGAGGACTTGAATTTTGAGTAGAGAAGAACTAATCTCATTTCTGAAAGAACATCTTTCTTTAAAGATAACAACAAATGACTTTACTGGATACGGCAGCGATAAGTCTTACACAGAATACACCATAAGTCTAGAACTTGACGGTGAAAGAATTGGCAATAGTGAGACTATATCGGTTCCAGTATAACAATCTTATATTAGGAGTGGCTCTATATAGAGCCATTTCTTTTTTCGAACTATATCTTGAAAGGAGATATTATGGATCCCATTGAAGAAATTGTTTCGGCTAACATTAAGGTTGAAAATCCTATCAATGTTACCCATAAAGATGGTGCCGTATCTGGTGATTATTTTAAAGAAGTATTCAAAAGAGAGAAAATTCTAGATTCTAGAGAATATAATACATTCATTAAGTCTTGTGAAAAAATGATTAGACAGTCTGATGAATACAAGACTTTTATTTACAAAGTGCATAATGAATTTGGCGGTTCTGGAATTCAATCTTGTAATATCCTTGGAATGGTTACTGGAGAAGAAGCTACTCTTGAAGTAGACCACTATCCATTTACCTTGTATGAAATCTGTTCTGCTGTTACCAGTAAATTTATTAGAGAGCATGTTCCGTTTAATACATTTATGGTAGCCGAAGTAGTAATGAAACTACATTTCGATCTCAAAATCGGATTTACTGTCCTATCAAAGACTGTTCATCAACTCAGACATAGCGGAAAAGTATTTATTCCTCTATCTGATGTTGCTGGTCATTTTATGGAGTTCTTTAAGGAGTATAAGGAAGACCTTGAGCCGGAGACTCTCACAAGTTTCTCGAAGTTAATTGATATGACTAAGAAAGGATATAAAATGAATAGAGATCAATCTTTTCTAACAGTCAAACATCAGGATATCTATGCTCCGTCAGAGATTCCAAAGGTAGGATATAATAGTGCTGAGGGATCCGTTCCAACTGATTAATCCAATATTAATGGATCGTGTACAAGTTCTTTATAGCCTCATTGGAGAACAAATCACGCCAAAAATGATAGAAGACGCCAGACGATTTGGTTTTGAGGTAAATCCAGAGACCCGTAGTATCTCAATCATTAACCCAACGAAACAGGAAAAATATGCAATTACCCAAGGACTTAGAGCAACCTACCCAAACCACGACTTCTAACGAGTTGTCGTCTAAGGTTACTTTTAAGGATACTGATAAATTCGACGGATATGCCAAGTTTGAAACATTGGCATATCTGAAAGAAGACTATAAAGCAAAAGCTAAATATGTTAAGTATCTTGAAAGACTTGTAAGAGGTTCTCTAGAACTGCGTGACTATTTGTCTTTCCTTAAAGAAAATGCAGAAATGAATAATTGTGCAATCTTCGCTGGAGTTTCCAGAGAGGATTGTAGAATAGAGATTCATCATTTCCCGTTTTCTTTATTTGACATTACGAGAATTATTCTTGATGATGCTCTAGAAAATAATGAAGATGTATCTAGTTTTGCTATTGTATCTAGAGTAGTATTGGAACACTTCCTAGGCCATGTTGGTTTAATTCCTCTATCATTGACTGCTCATGAACTGGCTCATAGTGGTTCTATTACTCTTTCACTAAAAAATGTAACTGGAGACTGGCAAGCCTTTGTTAAGAAATTTGCTTATGTAATGACTAAAGAGGACTTAGAGCGTCTTTCTTTTTTGGTCAAAGCATCAGCTTCTGAAAGCCTAAATAATTCTAATATCAGGAAACTTAGAATTATGCCTAGGCATGTTGAACGAATTACTCAGATAACTAACCAAAATGGAGAAACCAATGTTCAAGTGGATAAAGAATTTCTTTGCGAAACGCAGAGCGAAGAAACAAGCAATAGCAGCAGCGAAACTGAGGAACAGTTACCTATTGAAGTATGGTCTGAACAAGGAGCGTGATTTTGCTCTCATGTCCGAGATCATTAATAAGAAGGTAAAGCACTATGTAGCCATTACTTCTGCTATTGCAAAAAATAGTGACCAAACTGATATTGTAAGCTCTGCAAAGAGCATGATGGATATTGCTAAGTTGGTAACAGAGACTATTTCCGAGGTTTCTGACACTTACAGACAAATCCTTCTTATTTATTTAGGTACAATGGAAAACCTTGTTTCTTATGTAACTGGCGAATTCAATGTAATTCAGCACGCAGTGATAGAAATCAATAAGCATAAGATTAGCCAACTAAGAAACAGACCAATTCAGTAATCCTCTTAACTCCTTGTTGAAGACCAACAAGGAGTATTTTTATGTACGATACGATTGAAGAGACTATTCTAATTGTTCCAAACACAGGACTACGATTGTCTCTCCTAATCAGAAACGATGACAAGACATTTAAAGAGGTTACGCATAATGACGGAACCAGACACTTAAAAATGCTGACAAGCGATTATTTATCTTTGTCTGTAAGAGATACAGGAGTATTCGCATCGGTAACTGTCTCATACTTATGTATGGATATATTTAAAGCAGGTATGAAAGAGTGTCGAGAATTTATGGAGAAGGCTTTTGACTGTCGAGATAATTCTTATTATGTGAAGAAAGAATATCGTGGCGGTTTCAAGATCGAGGATCTCTGTAATGGAAGGTCTTTATTATTTATTCCATTCGTGGATAATAATGAAGAAACTCATACATCTGAACCGGGAGTATCCATATATTTTACAGATGACATTTCAACATTTGTTCCATACGGAAGCTTTGCATCGTTAGTTGAGATTTGTCTGAAGTTTGACTTGTATATGGCATCAAAGTTATTGTTGAATAATGCCTTAATGTATGAAAAAATAAAAGCATAGGAAGCTCCTATGCTTTATTTTTATTTCCCATAGCCTTGCTAATGGCAGTTTTTGTTCGCTCATAAGAACGACCAATTCCTTCCACAAGGCTAGTGTAGGCATCATAATCGGAACACTCGATATACATATCGTCTCTTGTTTCCGGTTTGATAAGCCTAAAGAACGTCTCATTTTCGCCTGTCATTAGTAGACCAACGACAAGCTTGACTTCATTGTAATATTCGTCAATAGGCCATGCCATTACAACTCTGGGAAGATTATACTTGGAAAGAATATCATAGGCGGCAGTCAAATCATCAGCGTACTTAGAACAGTTCGCCAAATATTCTTCTGCAATCTTAGAATCGCCCATGTGTTTTCCATCCAGATACATCCAGAATTCTTTAAGATTATCGAGAAAAGAGCTATCTTCCTGTTTTCCTTTTTCTGTTCCAAAGAAATCGGATAGAAGAGTAATAGTACCATATAGAGCGTCCTTACTTGAAAAGTATGGATCCTCCATAGCCTCGATTTCTCTCATTGTATCTACAACATAACCACCGGACGGAACCTTAATAATTATAGCAGAGGTGCTATTATCGTCATCCTTAACCTCGTTAGCTATCTCTTCAGGTTCTTTGTCATCAGTGTAGTACTGTAGTTCATTAGCCCATCCCATGATATCCATTTCATCCAACTCAGAAACCCTATTTCTTGTCAGGATATTTAGAATCATGGTAGTACCTGAACAGTCAGGATCAATTTCTCGATCTACAATCTGGAACTTATCATCCATAGCAACGACTTTTTCTATACCATTCTTGTTATAGAAAGCTCTGGAAGAGAAGAATGTCATAGTCTTTGAGAAGTTATCCTCATCTGAACAAACTAAGAATCTTACAGCATTATCTGCGTAGAAACAGATTTTAATAAAATGCTTGAACAGGTCTTTTCTGGCTCTGATGCCTTGCTTTCCTTTACTCATAACGGCAAGTCTTGCATTCTCAATCATACTATTAACCTTGAGAATCCACTTGCTATCAAATTCTCCATTGCAACGGCTGATCCAGAAGTATAGAGCTGCATTAAGTCTTGTTACAGCCTCGTTAATATTCTTTTTGGTGGCCAAATGAACACTACTTAGGGCATTCATAAATTCTGCAGCCCCAAGTTCATCGCTGACCTTAGAACGGTAGTTATTGATCCCCGTTATTGATAGATTCATTTTTTGTCTCCTTGAATTCAACAGTAATCTCTAGTCTTGGATTAAAGGAAAGATATTTCCATGTATCCAAGTGGGCGATCTGTTTGTCATCATCCCATAAAACGTTGTTTGCGGCATCCATAAAAAGCTTCGAATAGTTGTCTACGTCTGGCTTAGAAGTCGGAAGTAACCACTTTTCTTCATACAATCTAGCCTTCACTGGACTGACGGACTTCGGAATCTTCTTGTAGCTTTCTACAGTAAGCATAATCGGAGAATCCTTAATCATAGAAACACCTTGTTCTTGCATTTCTTCGATTATATAATCCTGAAGGATCTTCTTGACAGACGAATTGGGATCGTACATGGAAACAAACTTACCGCCTTTTCCAAGTCTAGCCCTATGTCTTTGCCAAGCTTTAGGTTCTCCTAGTATAGTAATATGTAAAGTCCTAGTGACCTTTTTCTTTTCTTCTTCAATAAGGCGTTCATATTCTTTTTGCTCACGAAGTTCTTTCTTACTTAGCTTGACTTCGGCTTTATCTACGGATTCTGCCATGATGGGCTCCTTGGTTATCGTATTTATTAAAAGTTCATTCGATAAATCAATACTTTTCGTTGCACATCTAGATACGCAAAAAACTTACAATTTTTGCTCGCAAAATTCTACCCCCATCTAACTATTCATTGAAAATGCCTAGGATCCTAGCACAAATAGGTATTTTGTCTAAGAGCCAAGATAACATTATGTTTTGGTTCTGAAATTCACCTAAAATATAAGGAAAAAGAAAATGTCTAACATTTCTTACATGCAACCCTCCTCGAAGGTGTCTGCTTGCAGTGATTCCTTTACCTCTACTCTTCGTGAAGTGGCTGAAGAATTCTCCGCTAGCAACATCAACGTGTTCAATGCTGATGACTTTAAAGATGTGATGTCTGACAACTCCCTCTTTGGTCGTTACACCGAAATGCTCGCTCAGGGTCTTAATGACGAAGAAGCCGAGCAGTTCAAGACCATCGCTGAATCCTCTCGTCTCGAAGCTCTTGAAGAAGCTGCTCTCGGTACGGTGGCTCCGATGTCTTTCCTCCAGACCCCGATGCTCCGTAAGAGCTGGGCTCGTACTGCCATGAACAAGGCTCTCCCGACCGAAGCTGTCGAAAAGCCGAAATTCACCATCAACTACCTCCATCCGTGGTTGAAGGATCTTCAGGGCAACAAGCACTATGTGCCTGAAAACCTCATGGACATCGATACCGCTGTCTCTAAGGTTCGCCTTGCTGAAGATGTGAAGTTCAAGTTCACGAACCGTTGCTTCTCCATGAACCTCCTCACTGGTAAGGACGTGGACGAATACGGTAATGACAAGACCACGACTACCTACACTGATTCTGTCACGCAGAAGTATGTGGATGCTCTTGCTATGGTTAAGGACAACGATGAAGTTGACGTGAACGTTTCTATTGTTTGCGCTCAGTTCAAGGCTCCTGCCGCTGGCGACACCGTGTTCTACAATGGCGTTGCTACTGAACTTGCTACCGAACTCACCCTCAATGGTGAAGCCCTCACTGCTAATGACCTCGTCAAGAACTGCAAGATCGAATGCGGTACTCGTCGTGGTGGCATCAAGGGTGTGATCTCTGTTGATGTTGAAGTTGACGCTGCTTGCGTTGGTGGCGAAGCTGGTACTGTCATTGTTACCCTCACGGACTCCGTGTATGGTGACGTTGACGTGAAGTCCGGTCGTCTTACCCTCATGTGTCAGGGTGACAAGCTGAATTGGGTCATGATCAAGGCCTTCGTGTCCTCCGTCATGAACAACAGCACTCTTCAGGTCGGTTTCGATATCCGCGATAAGGAAATCCACATCGGTACTGGCGAACACCTTGAAGCTCCGGTTCCGAATGAATACATCACGGACTTGCTCCGTATGTTCACTCTGAACGGTGTCTCCAAGCTCGTCGAAATCCTCTCTAGCTTCCTCGCTCAGAAGATGGACTTGGACGGTGTGAACTTCATGGATGAAGTTATCGACGACGCTATTGAACAGGCTCCGAATGGCGACTTCGTGCGTGCATTCTCTGCTAAGCCGGTTGGTAACTACCAGCTCAATCCTGCCGAATGGCCCAAGATGCTTGGCAAGGTGCTCGACCACCTCTCCATGAGCATCATCAACATGTACCATTACGAACAGGGTTACTTCGTTGCTGCTTGCAACCCGCTTGATGCCGCCCTCGTGCCGGAAATCAACTGGGTGTTCCAGGGCAACGGTCAGGCTGAATATGCTGGCGTGAATGCTAACATTGCCTTCGGTCAGTATCAGGGTATCAACAGCTGGAAGGTTGTGTCCTCCCCGAACATTCCTCAGGGTGCCATCCGTGTGCTCTTCATTCCGACTGTTCAGGATCAGATGACCTACAAGCTGTACACCTACAGCTTCATGCTGGAACAGGCTGGCTCTGGCTACAACAGCCCCAGAAATACCTATGTTCCGACGATCCTCACCTCTCGCCGTTACGCTTACGTTGACGTGCTTCCGGGTGCTGGTCGTGTTACGATCACCAACAACAGTGCGAACTTCTACTCCTTCGCTGGTACTTCTCCGTACCTCCCGACGGAAACGTTCATCCACTAATTGTTGTGAAGACTTTAAATGGTCTAGACTTCGGTCTAGACCATTTATTTTTTTTTTCTGTTTATTAAAAAAGAAAAATATATAAACTTGAGAATGTAACCAATTAAAGGATTTATATGGAACTATTTAGAATACAGTGGGACATTTATCCAGATAAATTTATCTCTCTAAGCTGGAATTCAAATTTATTCTTTAATTTCTCTTGTTCGACTAATGGAGCAATCAAAGGCAGAGACAACTGTTTTGATTTTAATCTAATCTGTCTAGGATTTCATTTCTCTTATACTAACTCTGGCTACTGGAAATACAGGAGGATACAACCTTGAGCGAATTAAAAGATAAGCTTACAAAATCTTCTATGGCTCTTATTTACTCATATATTATGGCTCCTGTAAAGAAGAAGCGAAAGAGCAAAGGTAGAACTCCTGATGCCGTTAGATCAAAGAAATCATATGACCATCGTAAAGCTACTGATCCACTGTTTAGAGAAAAAGAAAGGATTAGGAATGCTAAAAAGCGTGAAGCGATGAAGAAGGATCCTGTAAGGTATGCAAAGTATCTAGAAGCTTGCAGAAGATCCAAAGCAAAGAAAAAAGAAAGGGCAGCTGCTTGAGCTGCTCTTTTTATTTTTTCCGTTGGCTTTTTTCGTATCTATCAATTCCATACTTGGCTATTGCTCCTCCAAATGCACCAAAGAACAAAATACCAAATAGAATCAATGGAATAGAATCGATTATAAGGCCAATAAAGATAGGAACTCCAAGAATACATGCAATAGCAATAACCATTAGCATTGATGCAAGATAGAATAATCCATCCTTAATTATCTGCTTGATAGCATTCATTTGATTGGCCTCTAAAAGTTGTGAGTGCGAATCGTTTCCTTGATAAAGTCACGCACATCTTTTTCTGTTATTCTGTCATAGATGTCACGATGCCAATCTTCAGAAATCATCTTGGCAAATTCCTTAGGTTCGGCATATTTACGTTCGTCGATTTCAACATTGACAGTAGCAGCTGCCGAAATATCAACATTGCGCTTGATGTCAATACCTTCAAAGGTATTCCCATTGGTCTTGACAGTGATAATGGTACACTTCGGAGTAAAAGTATCATGCTCCTTATTAAAGCTACCACCGGTGATATTGATGAATGAGATATTATTCCCATTCTCGTTATTATCGCGATACCAGACATGCTTGAGGTATCGCAAATAAAAGTCACAATGCTCGTCAAATTCTTTACGAGTAAACATTTTCATTTTTTAATCTCCTGTATTGGTTAAGTTAGGCTAAATTTAATATATTTTTCTAAAAATAGAAAAAAGGGAAGCAGCTTAAGCTGCCACCCTTTTATTTCTTGTACGACGGATCTTGGCCATCTTTTTTCTATATTCAGCCATATCTCCGCTTTTTCTTTTTTCGTACTCGTCCTTAAGCTCTCTGCACTTTATCTCTGCTTTAAGCATTTCGATACGTGCTTCGAACTTACCGACAAGGTCGTGTTTAGGGTACCCTTTATATCTAGACTTCTTCTGTGAGAGGTCTATTCTCGATGCCCTATACATCATTACAATTTCGCCATACGTCCTATAATAGAGCCTTTTGGTCTCTATTTTATTCTTTGGCAGAAATTTCTCGTCTTCCCTAAGGAATATCTTGTTTCCACCAGATTCAAAGTCGAAGAAATCAATATAGTTAATTCTTTCAACCTTAAATACGTGGAATCTGTCAAGAAGATCTCCTATAGCATTCATAAGAGAAGGAATCCCTGTCCACAAATTTCCCGTCAAGTAGATTTCGCCATGTCTGCCCAGACGAACTGAACAGTATGGCATAGCAGATCCTTCGGTATATTCTATCCGATGGATTTTATGATTTTCGATTAGCTTGATAATTTTATCGGCATTTTCTTCCGTCATTTTGTACTCGTAAATCATGATGCCTCCTTGTTGATATGATATACGCTTTATTTAATATATACTCGGATCACAGAAACCTACGAAAAAAAAAAGAGAGGGGCACAAAAGGCATCGGCCCCTCTCTTTACTTTAACCGTCGTTATTAGCGACAAAGGAGATTCTTTTATTTCTTTGCAGGTGCAGATGCTGTAGAGGTTGCGCCCTTAGTAGCAATATTTGCAAGAGCAGAGCTCAAGAACATCTTGCCATCAATCCCAAGGGTAGAAGACAAGCCACCGCTTACCTGATTGATAATGCTGGTAATATCTTCTGCAAGCATCTTGGTATTACCAGAGCCATACATTTCGATCTTACCGACCTTAGCAAACGGAGCAGCAACGGCAGCAGCGATCTCAGGCATCTTTTCAACAAGAGCTTTGGATACCTGAAGCTGCATATCCATGATAGCAGCATCGCCATACTTCTTCATAGCATCTGCCTTCTTGTCAAGAGCTTCAGCTTCAGCCTTACCCTTAGCTTCAATGGCAGATGCAGTAGCCTTACCGTTAGCCTCGATACCTTCAGCTTCGTTCTTAGCCTTGACAAGATTTGCCTTGGCTAGAGCTTCAGTACCGATAGCGGTCTGTTCATCATTGTAACGCTTGGCTTCAGAAGCCTTCTGATTCTTGATAAGTTCGGCTTCTGCGTCTTTGGTTTCCTTGATAAGCTGGGCTTCTGCATCTTTAGTTTCCTTGATGAGATTAGCTTCAGCATTCTTCTCGGTCTTCTTAAGGTTAGCATCAGCATTGATGATTTCAGCTTCACGGGCAGCTTCAGCTTGAAGAATGACAGCAGTCTTTTCGGCTTCTGCGGGCTTGATGACATTGGCGTTAAGTTCTTTTTCCTTAACTTCAACTTCCTTCTCACGCACGAGAATAAGCTGTTCTTGTCTTGCCGTTTCAGCCTTAGCATTAGCCACATTGATGTCCTTCTGCTGGTTCGCAAGCTCAATCTTATATGCAGAGTCAGCAACGGCTTTCTTTGTCTGTTCTGCTTGCTTGAGTTCATGCTGCTTAATTTCGAGAGCATTGTTGCGTTCAGCGATCGTGGTATCAGCCTTAACACGGGCATCATTTTCTTCGAGGTCTGCCTTGGCCTTAGCAACAGCAATATCACGCTGGGCATTGGCCTTTGCAATTTCGGCAGTCTTTCTAATGGTTTCTACGTTGTCAATACCCATGTTCACAATCACACTATTCTTGTCGGAGAAGTTCTGAACATTGAAAGATACAAGTTCAAGACCCATAGCGGCAAGGTCGGGTTTGACGTTTTCAGTGACTCGCTTGTTAAACTCAGTGCGGTCTTTAATCATGTCTTCGAGTTTCATCTGACCAACAATTTCACGAAGGTTGCCCTGAAGAACATCACACACGAATTTAGATATTTGACCTTCATTTGCGTTTAAGAAGTGCTGGGCTGCAATTGCAAGCTTTGTCTTATCAATCTTCACGTTAACATTAGAATCCACCCTGATGTTAATATATTCCGAAGTCGGAATGTCTTCATCAGTCACAACGTTAACTTTAATAAGAGCGAGTGTCAGTTCATCTTTCTGCTGAAGGAACGGAATACGGATCGCAGAAGTTCCGGTAACGAATTTCGGCTCCTTACGGAAACCAGAAATGATAAACACCTTGTCAGGAGGTGCCTTAACATAGCCAAGGATAAATACGATGGCCAGAATGATGACGATAGCAACGCCAGCGGCGATGCCGATGTTTTGGGCATTTATGATTTGTTCCATTGTTTGTTTCCTTTTTGTTATTAGGCAAGCTGCCAATCGCTAGCAAGCATATCAACTTGGCTAGCCGTCCAGCCGACAGTATAACTATCATCAGCTGCCTTCATATCAATGTGTGGCTGGATCACACAATCTTTTCCAGTATAGAACTCTCTAGCGGGTTCATTACGCATCATTTCACCTTTGACGATGGATCCGGGTTGAAGAGTCAAAAACATACCCTTTCCGTTCCATTCTTTTCTCTGGACTTTCTTACCAGCCTTAAGCTGTTCGAGAGCCCAACCGAACGTTCCTGCTTCCATTTCTTTCCTTTGTTAAATGGTGAAGTTGTATTCGCCTCTATCTCGGAAATAATACAAAGATAATTGGTCAAAGATATCTTTGCAATCCATATTTTCAAGATTAAGGGCTTTGAGCCTATTATTCTGTATAATATAGATCTCTTCAATATTTTCAAAACTAATGTCAAAGTTTTTATGGTAAGATAGGCAAATCATGCCACCACCATCTGGATTCAGACATACTAATGTCATTTCTCCAGTGATAGCCTTTCCACCTTTAGTTTTTACTAGGATTTTCATTGAGAACCTGTACAAACTCCGTGATCATTTTTCCAATGACTTCCTCACAATCTGTGAACTTTAGTTCCACTTCTCTAGGCAGAATCCTTATTGAGAAGCAGCACTTGTAATCACCTAGGATTGTGTTAATCATGGATCTGACCTTCTCTCTGTCTCCGACTCTGATTCCAGTAATCGGCTGTACAAGAGTAGCTAGGTTATTTGAGGCTTTCTCGCAATCGTTTGGAAGAAACTCTACTGTCACTTCCACTTCTTTTCCTTGCGCATCTGTATACTTGAATGACTCTTCGATCCTGTCTATATCAGTATCTAAGTGCGGAGCTACGAAATCTTCTTTCGGCTCTTCCAGTTCTTCAGATGTTTCCATTATTACCTCGTATAGAAGTCATTGATTAATATAAAAAAGAAACCGCTACATTCGTAACGGTTTCTGTTTGATGTTTAGGGATTACTTTTCTTCAGTGACAGCCTGAGGAGGTTTCTGATAGACTGCCCTAATATCAGTACAGTCATTCAAATATGTCATAAACCTGTCATCAGGTACGTAGAAGGCACTCACGGGAATAGACACTTCATTCTCTGCATCCGGATCACTGTAATCACGAATCATATATGTCGTGTTTTCAGGAAGCTTTGCATCGCTGGAGATAAATGCAAGTTTGTCATACTCAACGTCAAGATAGACCTTTGCGCCAATCTCGTCAAGCTTTTCCTTGAAATTCTTAACGAGTTCGTCGATCTGTGCCCTCTGTGCACTGGTAAGACAAACATAATTGGCCATAGGAGTGCAGTCTTCACCTTCGATCTTGGCCTTCTCGTAGAACACAGCTGAACGGTAGTCACTGTACTCAGGGCGATGTTCTTCAGATTCGAAGACTCCAATCTTGTACTTGTACCATTTATCTTCAACAAGTTTGTCGGACAACTTACATTCGCCATCAATCACTCTATAAACAAACTTGCTCATAGTGTAATTGTTCAGAACTCGGTATGTCTCGTAGTTATCCGATTTGCCAAACTTTTCTCGGATCGTGATAGAACAGCCAGCATTGAGAGAAAAGCATTCCATCAAACCCTTTTCAAGACGGAAGAAGTGCTTCTGGAATTCCACATAGATATCATTATCCTTAGTCTTGTCGATAATGATCCCGTATTTGGGATGGGAGAACCTGTGGTAGATATACAAGGGATGACCTTCGGTATTGGGATCCCTAGAGAAGCAGATCTCATGAATAAGATCTGCCTTGTTTTCAATTTCGTGATATGTTCCACTATTGTCTTTGTAGAACAGTCTGAAAGACGGGCCAGAAAAGTCCAGCCTAAAGCAACTGCGTATGTCACTCTGCTGGAATTGTTTTGTTGATGTTTTCTGCATGTGTTTTCCTTTATTTTATGATCGCATTGTGCAATCCCACAACTATACTACCATCATCACAGTTGAATCTGTATATTCCACTAGACACATAGTAGTACATACCAGTGCAGATAAGCTTATCGTCGATCCAAAGTTGATAATGGCGACTTTCAGCGGCATCTGCACCGTTGCATCCACTAAGGGCTATGATAATAAAGATTGTGTTCATGGCAACCAGCCCTACGATTATAGCTGGAATGAGTTTATATATGAAGGCTTTCATTTATCCTCCGAATGTTGTCACTTTCCCAAGAAAGAATCCTACTCCGATGAGAAAGAAATTCTTGAGAAATTCAATAACCGCGTATTTCATTTTGTTCTCCATTAAGGTATTCTACAAGAGCATTTTGACAAGATTCGCACATTGGAGTATCAACCCAAGTCTGAATGATCTCATGCTTTATATCGCTATGATCACTATTCGAAACTGTAGTCATATGTCCAACTCGTGCTATGAGATTCTTGCATACTGCCGGTTTACCACATTTATAGCAAGTATCGTCCATCATCAATCCGCAGCCATCAGGCAAACTTTATGCTGAAGTCGTTCAGCCCAGTTATAGATGTTTTCGATATCACTTTCGATGATCTCTGGTGGATCCTTATGGATCAAAGCATTGTAGAGATTTACGAACTTATCAACTTCTGCATCTTCATCATTGTACCACTGTTCAAAGTCACACAGTATACCAGAGACACAGAAGTAGTAATGAACACCTATATATTCATTATCAAACTTCAGATTCGAAACATAATAAGAGAATGCTGCAGGAAGCTTAGGAGCTGGCCATTGTCCGTCTCTCTCCCACATGTCCTTGATATGCAAACAGTCTAAAGGCATATCCCGGAGCATAGTATTTTTCTCTTGTTCTTTCAAGGCTTCATATCTTGGATTGTCAGTAAGGTTTATATGGTTCATGATAACTCCATTAAAAGACACTTTATAATATACAATAAAAAATGAGGAAGACTTGCGTCTTCCCCACTTTGATGATTAGTCTAGGTCTATTCAAAGATCGTGACTTCTTGGATAAATGAAGTACTGTATCCAGCCTTTTTCTTGGCAATGCTGGCGTGCTTCGGCAGCTCTTCCTTGGCTTTATCAAGCTGCGTATATCCAATATGGAATTCGTATGTTGGATTTTCTCCTAGAGGATCTAGGAATTCGTCAACAATAACATGCACTTTATTCTGTATCATCTTGCCCTCTACCTTAGTTTAGTTCAGAACTTCTCTGAAACCATTATTAGGTTTTCGAAAATCAATCTGTCTCTTTTCAATAAACTCGGTAGCTACCTTGATAACTAAAGGCTGAAGATAAAGATTCCCTATATATGTGTAGATCATATTAAGGTCTTCATCGCTCTTAAGATATGGTTCCAAGAATGCTTTGTAAATCTCGATGTAGTGCTTGTTCAGTGTATGTGGAAGTTCCGTCATGAATGTAAATACAACTTGATTGAATTCCTCTTTTGTCATTCTAGAAATGTCTTTTTCCTGTTTGTAGACATAATCGCAAAAGAACTCATAGATTCCGGTATATACAGCTTTACCTTGTTCCATGAGCTTTTCCAATGTCTCATTATTGGGCATTGAACCTTCGCCAACTACGGCTTCTTCTAATTCTTTTCCGTCAGTAGTTTTCATAGTAACCATCCATGTTAAAATTCAAAGGCTTTTCTTAATATACTCTTATAAAAAAAGAAAGCCCTATTGGGCTTTCCTTTAGTTATCGAAGCCAGCGAGCTTCTGGAAATAGTTGAACGTATCCTCAGTAATCTTGATTTTTCCATCTTCACTGTCACCGATATCAAATTCGTATTCGTCAATTTTTGACCACTTGATAGCCTGTTTGATCGCATCAAACTTAACGATATGAATTTCTCCTTCTGTGTCCGTGAATCGGATATATCTGACGTCGCCTACCATATTAGACCTCCGTTGTTATAAGGTTAAGCTACTATTTAATATATCTACAGACTCATAAAAATTACAAAAAATAGAAAGAGCAAAAGCTCTTTCTATTATTGATAATCGTCTTTCTCTGTCTTAATACCAGATGTAGAAGTGATCTCTGTACGGAATATGTTAGGATCGCTCACTTGGCATCCATACAAAGCTACGGCTTCAGGCATCTGACAACCATATACAGCAACTACACCCGGAAAAGACTTTATGGGTGTGATAGACTTATCCTTTGGAGGATTGTCTATAATGAATTCTTTTAGGGCTTCGGCGGGAGACATTTTATTGTCGAGAATTCCACGAGTATAAAGCTCCTCGAATTCATCAACAGTGCATTCAATCTCCATATCCTTGATCTTTACTTTCATAAAACCTCGCTTTCAGTGAAGAGTTAATCTAGTCTTAATATAAAAAAGAAAGAACGCTATGTAGCGTTCTTCCTTCTTAATTCCTTGTAGCTATGAATCTTTTTACCCGGTTGTCCTTTTCGCCAATTCAACCTTTTCTTAGTCGCATTAGCGAATATCCGCCATGCAGTCAAGCAGACGTACATGTCGTCATTGATCGCCCAGATCGAGCATATCGGAAGCGTCTTATCGAGCTTCTTTTTGTACTCTGGGGTCATCTTTGACAACACTTCATCCGGAATGTCCTTCATGTGGAGAACATAACAATCTCTTCTAATCCTTTTGCCGTACTTACGTGCATAATCACACATATAAGTATCGATGCATCTTTCAATACATCGATCTTTTGCGTGATCAGAGAGTACGACTCTCTTTATCTCATTATTCATGTCTCCTCCACTTCAGCCAGATTTTTTCTATGGTGTCCAAAGTGATGATGACAGCCAAATTAATGGCAACTGCGTTGAGAATTTTGTACATAAGAACTCCTTTGTTGTAGTTATTGTGAATTAATATGTGAAAAGAAAAGCCACTGTCACTGGCTTTCCTTAAGAGATCCCGCAGCAATATTCACATTCTTGTATGCAGGATCGTCGGTGACTTCTTTGATCACTGACCATGATGGAATGAAATCCTTCAAGGGCTTGTCCTTACTGGAAACTTCCAGCATGAACAATTTTGTAGGATGAAAGAACTGATCTACGTCCAAATCATAGCCATCCTTATGTCCTACATACCTTCGTTTTCGCAGGATGACAGTTTCAGGTTGCTTTACAAGCTCCTTAGCCGCCTCCCACTCCCCTTCGGTAAGCTCAGTCATATGGAAAAACTTACCAATCCTGATATATTCATGGTAGAATTCCACATATTTCATGTTCTCCGGAAGAAGGTAGTATCCCTTTCTGAATTTCATGCATCTCTCCTGAAATTGCTCTATTGCAATAAGGAATTCCACTTCCATATCACGAACAATTTCGTTAAACGCAAGTTCGGAGAGAAGAAACTTACGTTCGTGTGGTTCATCAGCCATATTAACCTCCTGTTGTTGTGTTTATGACTATCTATTAATATACTTCTTGAATACAGAAATCTACAAAAAATAAAAGGAAAGATTACTCTTTCCTTTATCTACAATTAATAATTTTCATCTTCAAGGTCAGCAAACTCGGATAGAATCTTATCTCTAATCCAGATCGTTGGATGAGGCCAAAGATACCAGTCACCCGGTTCACCCATGTGGCTTTCATCTTCCGCAGCTTGCTTCTTATAATAATTGAGATAAAACATAGGATTGCGCTGAATCTCTGCTACAGCTACGTCCACCATTTTTGAGACAGTAAGATCTTCTAAAAAGGATAGGTTGCCAGCCTGAAAAGCCATCCTTATTGAATTAATCAGATTCGCATTTTGTACAGTCTTGGCTTTAAACAGGAACAATACCAGCTGATTCCAAGATGATCCCTCTCTAGGATTTCCCAGTTTATCTCGCCTAGCTTCAGTAAAACTGTCTATGACCTTTTGGTTGAACAAGTCAAAATGATCAAAACGTCCATTTTTAGTCTCTCTCAAGAATCTACACAGGTCATCAATGGAGTTCCTAAGCCTTCCTAAAATTAATTTTCCTTCATCAAATAATTGCATACTTGATTTTATTTGTTCAACTGTACAAGCTCCACCAACAAGGATTGAGTTATACTTGTAATTGTATTCTATAACTTCGCTACATATTTCTAGGGAATTCTCAAAATATCTCTCCTTAAGGTACATGACGTAAATAGCCATGCAGTATCTGGAGAATTTCGGAAATGCCGTAAATAGTGGATTGAGATAATTCGGATACATATAATCAAACATTGCCGTATTAAGATCGGACAGGAATGTTTCTATTTCTGGAATCTTGAATTTTTTGTTAAATCTAACTATGCGTTTCAAATCATTGATGAGCTTAAAGCTCTTATAATTAACTTTCTCCATTAAATTTATTAAATGGTTTTCTGCTGGTTTCATTTTAGTCACCTTTACAATTTGTAATGTTAGACATGGTTTAATATACAAAAATAAAAGATAAGAACTAAGTCCTTATCTTTTATTAGATTAAAGCATCGATGCAATCAAATCTTCTTTGATATTCTTTGCGTCATACTCATCTTTATCTACCTTCTTGGCATGTCTATCTTCGCTTCTATGCCATTTCTCCTTAATGGTAGACTTGACTTGATAAAACTTGTCTTCTTCAGGACACCATCCAGTCAGATGATAACCATACACACAAGCAGTATCAAGGCAAATGAGATTATCCTTATGAATGTAATTTTGGGCAGACCAGTGTCCAAAGATGATTCTGGTTTTACCTTCATAGTTTTCAAACCAAGGCTTGCCGTCAAGCATTCTCTTGATCTTTGTAAAGAATCTCTTATCAGTATTTTTGTAGTCCTTTTCTCTAGGATCGATACCAGCATGAACAAGAATTCCATCAGGAGTCTTCATGTATAATGGAAACTTCTTTACAACATCGTAGATAGATCTAGCTTGATTAAAGTCATTCAGATGAAATTTATTCAGGAACACATCAGAAGGAGATCCGTCCATTCTTCTAGCGTTAGAGGCTACAGATCCGGCAAACTTCTTAGTATTGTGCTTTTCGTACATTTCCATAAAGTACTGCTCATGGTTGCCCATTACAGACTTACCATCGTACTCCTTAAATAGCTCCATTACACGGATATTGTTGTAACCCTTGTCAATAAGATCACCTGTAAAGTATAGCTTGTCTTCGCCCTTCTTAAACTTGAATTTCTTTAGCAACATCAATAGCTCAACACTACAGCCATGAACGTCGCCCACATACAATGTTCTCATAAATCCTCTCAGTTATTCAATGAGCAGTTTTACAAAAAAGATAAGGATGCATAATCCTTATCTTGTAATATTTGCACATTCCGTCACTCTACCTGCTTTAATTGTATGGGTTCTCCTATTGCGGCACAATGATTAAACATTTCTCTTTCAAAGGTGATAGCCACAAGTCCAGTATAACAGAGAGCTACCGCAGTGACATCTCTTTCTACTGGTGTCTCTAGTCCATTCCAGCAATACATTAGTCTAGGAGGATTAAATATACAGAGTTCCTTTATTTCTTCACCAATTTCATTTTTCAATTCTCGCATTATTTCTCCTCTTCCGGAGTTCTTCTTTCAGTTCTGCAATATATTCTGAGTGTGTTTTCTGTTTCATTATGGCTCCTTAGAACATCCAGTTGGATCCAGCACCAATTTGCTTGACCTTAATACTTGTATTTTCTTTCAGAATGATTCGATCATCTGTAACGATGATGTCAGAGAAATTCATCATAGGAATAACCAGACCGATCCAATCTTTGAATTCAAGAATACTTTTGTCTGTTACGTCAGAATAATATTCATGAAGATACAAGCTAGTGATACAGTCTGCGTAAAAGTCCTTGTCGTATTCATCAGGCTCGTCCCATTCTGCTGTCGGATCTTTGACTCTCCTAGTAAATAGATACTTAGAGAAGTTTTCGACTTTCATCACAGTTCCGACAAATTCATCTTCCCAGTAGACTGGACGGTTTATCAGATACGGAATGATCTCCTCAGTCTTCAGCTCTTGGATGTCGAGATGTTCCCTCTTGTTAAGCAATGTAGAAGGAATCTTCTTGTACTTTCCGATAGGAGCCATGAGATTAGGAACTTTCTGTTCTTGCTTTCCCCACGGTACTCCATAGATTTTCTGGCAAGCATCATCGATAATTTTTTCTACTTCGAGCCACCTCTTCCAACGCTCGTTACTTTGTCCAAACCAATGACGATAATGGTTAATACCATCAAGCTCATAGCTGGCACTGCAATTTAAACCGAAGAACAGTCTTGCATCTTCTTCATCTTCAAGAAATTCTTTGATTTCAGGAATGGAAAAATTCTCTTTCATTTCTTTAGAGATTCCTTCCTGACGCTCCTTGGCAGTCATGTGATCGTAGTGCCAGCCATCGCCAAATCCACAGACGCACATGAACATAATCGGATGACTTGCATCATGACGGCTTCTAAGCTCCTTGATAACTTTCTTGTACTTTACTGTGTCCTTAAGAGACATAATTACTCCTTTGAATTAAATTGTACTTACTATAATATATAAAACAAAAAAGAAAGGCCCACTCGAAGGTGAGCCAATTACTTAGTGCTTGATCACTTTTACCTTTCCACATTTAATGTCATCAATATGCATGGTTTATTTCTCCAATTTTCCTAGTTCACTGAAAATCGTATCAAGTCCACACTTTACGAAATAGCCAGTTTCGCAAATTCTCCCTATTTTGTAAATTTCAGTATTACCGTCTAATTTACAATTTAGCACAAACCAGCCATTATTACTTCTAAATGAGATTTTCTTGTCAAATTCTCCTTCAATCGCAATCAGTTCAGTAATTTCCCAGAAATGGTGTTCAAAGAGGAAAGAACGAATCTGATCAAAGTGTTTTCCAAATTCTATTGCTTTCTTAAGTTTCATAATGAACCTCCTTGAGAATGTTAATGTTATTATGAGACTACGCAGTATTTAATATATCAGCGATCATAGAAAATTTACGAAAAAAAGAAAGGCCTACCCGAAGGTAGACCTTTCTAATATTTCTTTCTGCTATGCGGCAAATTCCGCCGATATAGTAGAGTCGAGACCGTTCCGGGTTCAAGCCCACTTAAATAGGCCATTTCAGAGATTGTTCGATCTTCCCTATACCAATCTCCGATTATTAGCTTCCTTGCTAGCCTTTTAAAAGGAAGCTTGTATACTGATATAAATCCACGTATATTGCTAGTAGGGATTTTAGAAATCTTATGCATTTCCTGTACAGTCAGGTTTTTATTATAAAACTTCATGAAGTCATCTATAGTAAATTTGCGTGGTCTTGGGCCTCCGGGTTTCTTGGTAATCTTTTTGTATTCCAATCCTTTTGCATTGAGAATGATATATACCGCCTTTAACCCAATACCAGCTCTGATAGCCATTTCTTTAGCAGTAGAGTTAGGGTTATACCATTCTGGAATTTCCTTTGGTTTTTCTTTGAAGGGAAGATTCCTTTTATTTAGAATCCAAGAAATGCGTGTAGTAGTATATTTCGACTTCGCTGCCATTTCATCAACAGTCAACGAAGGATCATACCACTCTAATTCTCCTTCCGTATCAATTCTCTTTTTAATATACGGAAGGTTTCTTCTTTGTAGAAATTTTCTAATACCACCTTTTTGGTGTCCGCTTATCTCTGACATTTCCGCGATTGTCAGATCAGCGCGATACCAATTTGGTAGTGGTTTAAATGGCCTTGCCATGATACCTCCTTGATTTAGTTAAGCATAAATTAATATACAACCAAGCTATCCCATAGTACGAAAAATAAAAGGCCTACCTTCAGGTAGACCTAAGAGTTTACAATTCTCCAAAGTAAGGATTAGAATCTTCATTTTTCCATGTACAGTTGTACACACCACTCGGATACAGTTTAGGAATGTCTGGCATTTCGGCAGATAAGATTTCTTCCGTTTCTTTTTTGAATCTTACTCCATCAAACATTGCATACATACTAGTACTGATGCTGTCTGTAAATGGCTTCCATTCTAATGCATTCATAAATTCTTCTATAGCCGGATCCTTATTTGTAAAACAATGATTCTTATAATCCCAATATCTAACTACACTTCTGCGCTTAAAACTTTTAGTACTTGCAATAAAATTAACTAGATCGTCAAAAGTAAGGTTGACATCGCAACGTAGCTTTACATTAATCTTTTTTGATCCAAGATCCAGCAGTCTGCGAAGCTCCGCTTTAGATCCATAAGTTTGCAGAGTAATTTGTAAAGAATCATAATATGGAAGAATCTCTTTAAGAACCCTGAAGTTTAAACCATTAGATGAGATTATCCTCTCAAAGCCATATTTCTTGGCTATTTCGGCTATGGCTATAAGCTTTTCAGATCCGACCAAAGTAGGCTCACCGCCTAGAACTAGAATCTGCGGCTGTTCATAAAATATCACATTCTCAGTCTTCCGTTTAGCAATATGCTTACTAAATAAATCTAAAAATTTTTCTACAGTGGATACCTCTATCTCTTTATCGGAGGTATTCACAAATTTGTCTGCACAAGTTGGCAGACAATTTCCTTTCATATTGCACTTATGAGTAACGATTATGTCGGCATGTGCCATCGAATAGATTGGTTTAGGCATAGGTCTCCTAGTTAAACAGTACCTCTTATAATATACAAAAAAGAAAGGCCTACCTGAAGGTAGACCTTATAATTTTAACGCTTACTGACAGTTAGAATTCCACTACTTCGTCACTGTCATATTCTAGCCATTGTTCGTCACCTTCGTCTTCCTGTTCATAGACAAAAGGATAGATCTTCCGATGAGTATAGTCTACAACAAAGATTTCATTGGTGGAACAAGTGCCAGTATCAGTAGTACATTCGGAGAAGGCAAGGATATCAAACTGATTCAGATACTGCTTTCCATGAGCTATATGATAATCGTCTAAGCTTTCAGTAATCAGTTCATCATCACTATTGAACCTAAGTGGACTCTTTTTCAGGTAGTCTTTTCCACAGATAGATTCGAGGATTTCCTTGAAAGGGCTATTGTCTCCAGCCCCGGCTTCGTACAGAAAATCATCCTTGTCTTCATAAAAGTCATAGAGATCCTCTCCATACGGAGTCTTCTTTTTAGAGAGAACCTTTTTGCCTTCTTCAGAATTAGTCGTATTTTCAAGCCATCCGGCAATGAATTTGAGTTTGTCTTTTATGAGCATATTAATTGAACCATCCTGTTTCTGCTGCGAGTTTCTTCAAAGATTCCTTTTCAGGACAATCCTTCATAAGATCTCTGTACAGAATACACTTTATGATTGAGCAAAGAATACCGTCCTTGCGTTCAAGCTCATTAATAACCTTATCGGCATCTGGCTGAAGATAAACGTCATCTCCTATTGAAGAATCGAGTATTTCATCCTGTGTATAAGCTTTTAATTTGGTATTTGGCATAGTACCTCCTATAAAAATTTATTAGATAGGCTTACAAGGTTAACAAGGCATAACATACATATAAGTACAAACATGCATCCTGCTCCTGTATCCTCATCGAAGTTTGCTTTTGCAGATTCTTCTTGGGCAACCTTAAAAGCACAATAGATAACATACGGGCTAGAGAGAGCAAAAATTATCTGTATGACAAGAATAATCGTATCTTTCACATTAGACTCCTGTATTTCTATGTTCATCCAAATTATAGCATTCTTCTTGGCTTATCAGACATTCTGGAGAATGTGTGGTATAGATAAGTTGAATGCCATTCTCATTAAGCCATGGCAAGAAGACATTAATGATCTGTCTTTGTGATAATAAGTGCAATCCGCATTCAATACTATCAATAAACAGAATTCCACATGTCTCTTTAGCCATGCTCATAGCCATAGCAAATCTAACGATCTCTCTTTCGCCATGAGAGAATTCATCATTAAGCCATTTATTCAAGGCTTTCAACCATGGCTCTCTATTCTCGAAAGAAAGCTCCATAGGCATTGGAGTAAAATACTTTGGATAGGCTTCTTTATCCAGAATGCTTTTACAGAGTCGTTCAACTATATCCTTTGGAATTCTATTGTCATTGTATCCTAGCAGTTCCGCAAACAATTCCCCCGAATATGAGTCACGATCTTCTGGAAGAAATGGTACAATGCCAGAGAAATTTTCAAAAGTCTTCTTAGGAAGCTCTTGTTCTCCAGCATCGTTGATGTTATAGAAGAATGTAGGTTCAAACTTGACTACAGCAGATCTAATATAGGCGTACTGTCCATCATCAGTTTCGATTCTAAATTCGTCTACAATATTCCTCCATTTCTGCTCATCGCCATCCCAGAGAAGATTTACAATAGCATCTGGAGATTTAGTCACGATCAATTCCATAAGGGCATTAGCCATAAACATGATTATGGACTTTCCGGATCCGTTAGGGCCAGTCAGACATAGGTTGTAATAAACATCTATGTTATAGTACCAGTCCATAAAACCATTCTTAAGAATGATCTTCTTTATTTTCATTAGGTGATTCCTTTTCAAAGTCAAATTTTAACCTGAACTTGTAGTTCAGATCTGCGACAATGTAGTAGTAGTTCGGCTTGCATATCACTTCGGGAACCAAGTGATAAGGTTCATACAAAGCTAACTTTCCGAATTTCTCCATTGCGCCCTTCATGAAGGACATTCGTTCTTCTGTATTTACGGTAGAAAGATCGTAATGGCCTGTATTGAAGACTACTCCAGTAATCTGATCATTTGAATGGTCTCCACTAACAACTTCTTCGGCAGAATGGATAGACCAAGGCCCAGTAGCTATCCTTGGTTCAGATATAGCAGTACAGACAATTCGGATATTCTCTTTCTTGAGAATTATACCGGATTGAATTGCCTTCTGTATATCGGCATAAACTTCAGAGCCACTGTCAGCCTTTGCCATATTCACACCGAACATGTATAAGTCTTTATTCACGCCAACATGTAATACTTCTTCTGTCATGTTAAGTCTCCAGCTTGAAGATTCCTGTTAAAGTAATGCCAATGGATGTGTCCCTACCATTGCAGTATTTTTCTCGAATAATTTCTCTCAATTCTTCCTTGAGTCCATCTACGCTTCTACCATTCCAATCGACTACCTCATCAAATTTCGTTGTGCTAAAGCCATACGTAGCCTCAAAACAAACCAAATATTTATGAGTCTCTCCACGGAATTTAACTCTTTCACTCATCTCTTTTCTCTGGTTTCTTGTTAAACATGTCTATGCCATAGTGGTATTTGTAGTAAAGATCCATTCCACACTTATTACATGTGGAATCATAGCTTCCTACTTCATTCTTGCACTTTGGGTTCAAGCATTTCAGAGTCATTGTCCTTCCTTCTCTTTGGTTACAAATGTGTCAAGCACGACCAGCGAGACATCATCTTTAACTTTTATTCCAATGTCGTCTAACCAGATTTGCGGAATGTAGGAATCAATGCCATTTCCGATCTTAACTCTTCCCTCTTCCAAGGCAAGCTGAAGAGGATAAGTCTTGCCACTGATAAGTGATTCTATTTCTTCATCAGAAAGATCTACTTCAGCTCCTAGTCTAAATCTAACTGTTTTGTATCTGTTCGGCATATTAACCTGCATCACATTTCTGTTGGATTGGATCGCCCTGAAGAATATACTGAAGAATTCCACATCTGCATTTCTCGCACAACTGGAATTTTCTAGATTCATTAGGCTTTTCCGTATTCAAAGGATAAATTCCTAAAATATAGGCTTGATCAGGTTCAACCTGACATCTACAACGATTGCACTTTACCATCATTACCTCAAAATAAAAAGAGCGTGGTACTTTCGTACCACGCCCTTAGCACTGCTATCTTTTCAGTTTCCTTTCGGAACTCGGACAAGTATCACAGATCGGACATTTAGAACAAACGCCATTGTTATAGTAATAATAACACATGACGTTTTCCTTGACATATCCCGGAGCAGTCTTCATCATTGTCATGAATGCTTCAAACTGTTCATCCGTGAACTTCATTTGCGGTTTAGGTTTCACTTCTGACATGTAATTCCAACTCCTTGTTATCCCAAACAAGACGCTTTATATCTCGCAGGATATCATAAAACATTTCCATATTCTTTACTTCAAATTCGAAGTTGGAAACGTCTTCGGACGGAATTTCTCCAGCCGGAGCACTTTTGGAAGCCCATTCCTCAGTGGGAAGGAATCCAGAGAAATAAATTCCCGGAACCCCAAAGATATGGTAAAATTCTCCAGCATTGAACTGTGGAATGTTAAGTTCCCAGCCAATGAGTCTCCTCTTGACTAATGGGCCATCTCCAACCATTCCCTTACAGACATATCTGGGAAGTCCTAACTTTTTTCGACAGAGTTTGTCAATAGTCTTCCATCTCATGTCTTGATATGGATTAATTCTAGAAGTCTTCATATGGTTTCCTTTTTAGTTCGAAGATTGATTTAATTACGATCGCCATCTCTGTGTATTCGCCAACCTTAAGAAGATCTTTAGCGTACTTTCTAAGCGTATCCTTTAATTCTGGTACATCCCAGCCATTCCACTTCAGTTCCAAGTCTAATTCTTCTTTTCGTTGGATGACTGCTACTGGATTGTTAGGGATGTCTTCGTTATATTGGGCAACAAATGAAACAAGATATCTGCTCACTTCATCTCCTTATAGACACATCTTAATATACTATGCAAAAAAGAAGTACGGTGTATCTGTGACACACCGTACCCTACCCCCAACTTTATTGGATAATTGCAGGATGGAAAGCTGGCATATTAATCAGCTTGCACTTATGACTACACTTCGAGAATCGGTCTTCAATAACCTTCTTGACACCTTCGGGAATGTCATCACCCCCTCTGATCCACATGTCAAGATCTGCGTATTTGAATCCGATCTTTGATTCTGAAGTTTGTCCATAGGCATCTTCATACTGCTGCATTTCAACAATTTCATCAGGAAGTCCTAAAGCCTTTCCAAGTTCAGCAACTTCTGTACTTGTAAGTTTTCCAAGTGGAGCAAGCATACCTACATTACTCCAGAGCGTAAAGTTCCCAATAGTGTAATCCGATAGGTTTAAAGTAGAAATAACCACGGCATTGATTTGGGAAGCAATCGTCTGAGCTAACAAGGTTCTTGTTCTTGGAATAATGTCGGCAGAAGTTACCCAGAGGATGTCTTCATTATCACAAGCTATCTTTGTAGTACACTCGGCAGCTTGTGTAGTAAGAGTAATGTCAACCTCTTTAAGTTTCTTCATGCCAACCTGTCTGGCAATCATGTAAGTCTTCGAACAGTCCATCGAAGGTTCAAAGGGCATGATTAGACCAAGTACATGATCTTCACCTAAGGCTTTTACGAGAATGTTAGCGACTATGGCGGAATCTCTATCACCATTTAGAATGATAACAGCATCCTTTGTGCCATTGGATTCGACCGTTTCTCTTGTCCAGTTCACGATCTCTTTAGCCGCCGATTCATAGTTAGCTATGGCTTTCATGTGATACCTTTTGTATAAGCTTCAAGAACAGAATTCTCAATATTGTCTCTAAGGTCTTTGGTAATCGGATCAAAGAAAACTCTTTCGTCCGTAGAGAGTCTATCAACAGGCATGGATACATAAAACCCATTCTGTCCTTCTCTAACTTTGATGCCCCGCAGAATAATCTGGTCATTTAATACTACATTTGCTGTAGCAAGTATATACTTTCCACTAGAACGTGGATTAATACTGACTCTTGTCACCTGTAGAGTATCATAGGTTTTTTCACTCATTTTTGTATCCTTATCAATGCTAAGGTTGAATCACAGCCTAGCGTTTGGAGAGGGTTATAAGCACGTAGAAGATGGCGATCGGAAAGAAGAAGTAAATCATCAGAACACGTCTGACGACAGTTGACACTCCTGCCGTTCGCCAGTCAGTGAGTGTAAACGATACGCAAGAAATGGCAGTGGCCAAAATTAACCACACAATCAAAACAGTAGTCATGTATTACTCCTTGGCAAGTAATGTGAGAATATCATCGTGAAATTATATATAGCTTTGCCATAAGCAAAGCTAAAAAAAAAATGGGGTGCTTCAGCACCCCGTTAATTAGTCATCCTTATGATTACGAATATCAGTAATCAACACAGCGATTATGACTGCGGCTATAGCGAAAGCTATAACGGCTTGGGAAATGTTTGCATCGAACATGTATTAGGCCTCTGCTTCTTCTGAATCTTCTGAAATTACTTCTTTTGCTTTCACTAGCTTTAGTCTTCCACGATTCAAGGTAGCATTGACATGAACGTGTTTCACTGCCCCATTTACAGCACAGTAGGCAAGTAGAATACGTCCTTTATCCCAATACTTCTCGTCATAGCTTCCACCAATGCGACACCTGTCTAATGCTGCAACAAGAGAGTCGGCAGTCTCTCTAATGTAGCAATTATTCTCGTTCACATCGATAGATACGACGACTTCGAAATTGCATGTGTGTATGGAAGTGCAGATGTATTCTCCCTTCTTATCAACAACAACTGGGCAGACTATGATTCGGGATTGTGGAGGTCTGCGCTTCAGTGCTTCGTAAAGTTCTTTCGGAGTTGTGATCATTGCATCTCCCGGTAAGTGTTACTCATCTGAATCTTCGGAGACAGCACTCTCTTCAGGTTCACTTTCGGTCACTTCAGTCTCAGCTTTTTCTTCTTGAGCCTTGATAGGTTTTGCGAAAGATTTTTCCCACTTTACGGTTGAATTAAGTCTAATTCTAGTGGGGAATTTGATAGGGTTATTAGTAGCCATAATGTACTCCCTGTTACATTTCTCACGTCTAGTAATCTTGATGTCATTGAAAATTACCATGACTGAGCTTTATGGTGAAAAGAGGTTCTAAGTCATAACCTCTTATCTATAAGAAGTCCTTACCATTTCGTTCACCTTCTCGCCTTGGAGTAAAGTGAATGTTTTGTGTGTCAGGACAACAAAATCTTGGGTTGTTATCACGCTGGTCTAGATATTGCTCAAGAGCGCCAATGACAATAGACAAAAGCTTTGTCTTTGACAGACGCTCAATATAGCAAGGGTCATACTCAGGATTGAGCCAGTTTCGATCGGTATGCATTAAAGTGCCATCATTTGCATCTGTCAGCTCTAGATAGAACACGACTGAGTCACCATCCTCAACACTAAAGATGTAATCATGTTCATCATAACCTTCATTGTTGACAGCATCTTCTATATACGCTCTGAAAGTTCCGGGTTCAAGTTCCCCATTCATATCCAGAGAGTAATACCATATCTTCATGCCACAAGCTGAAAATATCATCGTCATCTGATCAGCATCAAAGAAATCTACTCTTTCAGCTTCATTAGACCATCTACCGCCCATGACCACTCCCATCTGTAAGTTCGAAGATATGCATCCATTCTCTCTTTGGAATAGTCCTAAAGAAGCCATTGACACAGCCATTGTAATCGCCAACACCACTGTCAAAGGCTTCGATAGTATTCTCCATTAGAGCAACTATCTTTTTCATAAGATATGCTCTTGTGAGATTCTCAAGATAGCATAGACCAAACATATCTCCGTCATAAGCAAAATTAAATCCTATTTCAGTTTCTTTAGGAAATACTCCGGGATCAACTCTTGTAAAGAATTTTACAATTCTATGAGTCTCTTCATCTTCGTCATTATATTCGTCAGCAAATTTTACACAAAAATCCGAGTCGAAGTCCGGAGATATGTCATAAGAAAAGGCATAGTCTTGTTCATTTTCGTCATCGTCATCATAGCAGATTTCCATAAGGTTTGCTATTAAGACTTTCTCGACATCATGTTGGTACATTTAAACCTCATTCTTCACATTTTTATATGCAATTATCATCTAGATATCATATCGCACATATCTACGTCTACCGTAAGCCCTAAGTGACGTCACTTGTTCATACTCTCCTGCGATAGTTTGCAAGATCTGTTCATAGGGAGCTTCAGTAACAATCTCGTACTTGACAGTATGCTTTGGAATCTCGGTAATATGCTCAGAAAGAATAGGACTATGCGGGCTTAAAACCTTGCGGTAAAAGTCATTATCGAATTCGATAAGTAAGGCTATGAACTTAAGATCTCTTGTATACATGCCACTAAGAGCTTCGTAAATCTTAATCTCAGAACTTGCTCTACTATCTGGAAATCTGAATACAATAATTCTTCCATAAATTGCAGAACCAATGTTAATCATTTCATTCCATTTGTCTATTCGATAAATTCTCCATCCATGCGTATAAAGAATAGAGATAATATTTCTGTAAGGCTTCATTCTTGGATTAAATTCTAATGCTCCCCAAATAGCTCCTCTGAAGTAATCCCTATAGTCACTTCTTCCATACATAGGAAAATTGACAGCTTCATTTGGGATAGCATTGTCTCCAATATTCACTATAAAGTCATAGTATTCGAAGTTAGATCTTATACCTTCCGGAATTACGGGAGGTATTTCGACTTCTTCTCTACCAGCGTCTATTCTTAAAGTCGATAGGGACATCCCAGTAATCTCCGTTTACAAAAAGTTTGAGCGACGATTCAACACCGCCTATAATCATTCTCAAATAGTCAGTCATCTGTAGTTGTTCACTGGTACATTTAATTTCTTGACAGGGTGCTATCCAGTCTGAAACAGTCCTTGGATCGTTCAGTCTGGCGAAAGCAGGTTTGCCATAAAAGTTTGTACCTTCAGTGAACCTTGTTTGAATCTCATCAATAGATAGATGCATTCCTTGATGGTATGGATTACCTAACATTGGAATGTCTTGGTAAGCCCATCCATGCGAAGCTGTAAAGGCATTTGAAATGGCTATCAAATTAATTTCCGTTAGATTCATAAGGATTAGGTCTCCCTATTTCTGTGTATACTTGAAATATATTCTCCATCATTCCAACAATGTACTTTGTCACATAAGGAGTAGTCATATCATATAACTTCTGTGTCGATTCGATAATCTTATCATCTGCAAATGTAGATATGTAATAGTCATCATAGGCTACATGGTTAGCTTCAACCTTTGAGTAAAATTCTATTGTGTCTTCGTTTTTTCCAACGCCAACATAAAGAAATGGTGCATTTGTACCACCAATCACTGCCGGAACGTTTACAGAAAAAGTTCCTATAGCACCATGAATAACACAACCAAAGGCTTCAGCAATCTTTCCGATTAGAATAGAGTGCATGATTACAGTACTCCGTTGTTAACATAATAAAGATAGTCCTCTATCGCACCAACCATTCTGGGAAATATACTTTTTACCTTAGCGCCTTTTAGCTCTTCAAAAGTATCATGTTCTCCCGTAAATATTTTGTGCGAAAATGAAACAATATTCGTATAAGTCTGAAAGGCTTTGCCAGCATGGTCTATACAGAGGTTTCCATAGTCACTGTTATTACATCTTCCGGCATTCATATAGTAAATAATGAATTCGCCATTAGATGTTGGCTCGTCTCTGAAACCCAAACTGTGCATAAATTTATCTAAGGTGAAGAATTCCATTATGTTTCTCCTCAAATTTATTGACTTCTACTATAAATTTTTCTAGGAAGCCAACAGAACGTCTAAGGTATTCTTCTATAGGCTCGTTCAAAGGATTGGCTTTCTTCCAATCTCCTTCTTGATAGCGGCATGTTCCTTCCTCGAAATTAATGTCTGAATAAGAAGTAAGATCTATACCTTTTTCGCTGAAGAAGATAGAGAAAGCTTGAAATGGAAACATGTTTCCTCTCGGTATGTTTACCCAAAACTGTTGTAAACAACTCAGTCTATTGTGGCAGTCAAAACCATTTGTTTTCAACAAAAGATGGACAAATTCCAAATTAGTAATCGTAGTCATCGTCTTCTTCTTCATCCTCCTCATCTTCTTCGGATCCTTCAGGCTGGTAAAAGAATCTATCATCACGCAAGTTTATACCTCGGTAGTGATCGTTCAAATAGCACTCAAGAGATTTTTCAAAGAAGCCAATTAGTCTGTTAAGCAAGGCTTTTGGATGGATATGGGATAACGGAAAAGCTCCTTTGAAATCCTGAGGATCTACAAATAAACGATTATCGGCTATTCTTGTATATGTATAAAAACATCCGCTTCTACCGTCTGCAATTAGGTCATAATCAGAGCTATTTCCATATTTCTCATCTAGTGCAAATGTCTTGTATGATGATTCAGGCGTAGCCGAAAGGTCAACATGTCCAGTAGCGATTGCTATGCCTTTTAATTCTCCGTCAGTCATAATTCTCTCCCGAAGTGATAGAGACCAGCTTCATAGAGCTCAATAGATCTTTCCATAATGCCTATGACTCTTTTTAGAAGAGCATAAGGATCAATATGCGACATATGGCATCCATGATAGTCTTGTTCATTCTTTTTAAATATATCTTCGCTACAAGTAATATGTGAAAATGACCACACATAATCCGTCTCTATAAGTAGAAAAGATGACCGATGGTTTCCTATTGGCCCATCTAGATAAACTACATTAGCTCCGTGGAAACGATTTTCGGTCATCATTGCTCCAAGTAGTAAAAAGAAGTTTTCTTTAGTCATTAATGCAATCCCTATTAAGAATAATCGCAAGACTAGCTTCAGAACAGCCAATTAGCCGTCTTACCAGTCTTGAGATATTAATGAATTCTATTGGATCAGCCGAAAAGTCATTGTGCGAAACGCCGTACATAAGAAGCTTAGTTGAAATCGGATGCGTATAAGTCGTCAGAGTTGCATGGTCACTATTAAAATTCTCAATTTCCGCTATTGGGCAATTTGCACTGCCATATTTAGTGTCTATATTGAAATAGTGACTAATAAATCCTCTGTTACGAACAGTAGCAAAAGCTTCAAATACAGCTAAGACACGATCTCTATGTGATGTTATAAATCTCATGGCAGACTCCTTATTCCTGCATCAGTCCATTGCAAGTGCCACTCCGTAGCTCCAATCATTCTTCTGATTAGCCACTCAGATCGTATTTTCGTTACGTCTGTATCTATAAGATCCATGCACTCTTCTTCTCCAAGTCGTCTGGTTCCATACTTGATTCTATGCGGAACTTCAGGAACCGTGGTAAACGTAGAGACCATGAATGCTCTATAAGGTCTAAAGGCTATAGGTGCTACTCTAATCTCTCCATACTTGTGCTGGAGATGATAGTAGAAGCCTAACTCAGCTCTCTCTTCTTTGATTCCTAGAGCTTTCATTGTTTTCAGAAAAGTGCTCGTATCCATCTAATGATATTCCTATTGTTTCAAGATAGTGCGAAAGTTGTTGACTTACGTCAGCAGCAATCTCTTCTCTAGTGTCATCATTCACAACAGTTCCGATTCTGTTTTCAATCGACTCCTCTATAGAATTTCTAATGTGCTGAAGCATCTGTCGTACATGGATTTCACTCAAAGTATCATTGCGTAATGTTAGAGAATTCCGTATTAGAGTAGTTGCATCAATGGCTCTTATTGTACCATCACTATCTGGAACGCTAAGTGTCAATCTTTCATTACCGGAGATCGGTGTTTCTAGCCTAATTGTATCACCATGGAATATTCTACCATTTCTATTAGGTGTAGAAGTAAAGATTGTCTGTGCAGTAGCGTCACCAGCATCTGCTAGTGGTACTGCTTGTATTTCAGAAACATCATCAGGAGTCACACCTAAGAAACTTGGAGGAACATTAGCTGCGTTAGCTATATCTCTCAGGAATCTATTGGATTGCTCTATAGACATTTCTGCACCATGCCAAGGATCAACATCAGCAACCGGAGGTTCTGCTCCGTTTATATGCTCTGAATTAGCATCTTCCAATACCCCAATGATAGCTCTCATAAATTCTTCGCTAGTGAATTCATCTATGCGCTTTTCGAGGATCGGTTTAGGATTAATGTCATGAAATCTAGTCTGTGATATTCTATACGAAAGATTAAATGAGTCAGTATGGCAATTAAATGCCGGAAACCAGTCTGTGAAACTCCTATTACGAATAATGTAAGCTCCAGTTCCGTTTCCTCCATTTTCCACGAAATTGTTAGAGATCAATATTTCGTGTAAAAGTGGTATCGATAGATGAAGGATCATGATTTGTTGCCTCAATACATTTTTCAAGTGTTCCTATCATATATCCAGCTATGTCATATGGATCTATTTCAAGGAGAAAGTGTTTGTTAAACGGTGGATGATAACCATAACTGTCTGCCGTTATGAATAAGCCGATGTAGGTATACTTTGCTATAAGATGAACTCCCCTGAATCGTGGAGTATGATCATATATTTCAAGTGTGAACCCTATCGAAGTTTGCGATTCATTGTCTAATGTCAAGTCATTATCTTTGTGCATCATAACTTGCAAGAACTTGAAGAGATGATAATCATCGTGAAAACGATCTAGTACGCCAGTGACCATGCATCCTCCGGCACATCCCAGAACATTCTATTGAACTCTACATGCTCTTCTAGTAGTCCTATAAGATAACGTAACATAAATGAATTTGGCAATCCCTTGTAAGGCTGAGTAGGGCTAAGATCGGCCTTCGCAATGACAGAAAGAAATCTTTGTTGTATAAATGTTCCATCATTGCTCAGAATAAAGTCTGGAAGAGCATTGCTAGATGCCTCCTCATATCCGAGTGTAAGAATAAATCTATTCCCACTGTCATGTCTATAGCCACAAGCCATAATCATTGTTAAAAAGTCCCAAGTAGGCATTTTCTATGCTCCATGTGGATGTAAATCACGTTCAATAGAGGCTTCAAGATCTCCCATAATATATCTCATCATGAGATTCCTGTCTCCTCCTATAATTGCAAAATTTTCATCAAGTCTTGCAGCGGCAGCCTTCGTCTTATGCCTCTTCAGAGAAACTCGTGTGCAGTAATCAATAAATTCAAAATCAGAAAACAAATGGTCTATACGTCTTCTATTCTGTCTAGCTATACGTAATACAAAGTACGGTCGATCGACCATAAACCCGTTAGCTTTAGCCATGCGCGTAAACATAATCTCCGTATCCATTATCCTGTATCCTTATTTCAAAATTATTTGCCTTCCGTTTGGTCAGCCTGATTTCTTTTTCAATCGACTTCTCTATTGAGCCGATAATGTATCTCATAATTTCGTATTCTGGTATTGTAAAAAGTTTTAATTCTGTACCTAATCCAGCCAGATAAGCATCTCTTCTGTGCTTATAAATAACTGCTATAGCAGTATTAATGTCATAGTCAAATGATGGCCATTGATGCAAAACACCAGTTATCCCACGAAGTTCAAGGAAGTATTTTATCATGTGTGATTGTGATGCGTCAATCCTAAAGCCACAAGATCGCATTATATTGTTAAACATAACTCTCCTAAAGTATACAAAAAATTATATACAAGACAAAAATAATCCGTAGGCTTAACCTACGGATATATTTTACTTATTTGCTTCGATTAGCTTTCGTTGAATCTCTTTCATCCTAATCATGTATTGCTTGTAGCTATCGGACTTACAATCTTCTGGAATCTCTAATTTCTTTCTAGAATACGGCTTGGCAGCTATAGTATCAAAGATAATCTTCCCAATAGATTTTTCATCATTAGTAAACAGACTATTAAGGAATCCTTCAATATCATCCTTACCTTTCTGTCTGATCCATCGTCTAGCTTGTTTTATAACACGATCTTGTCTATCATTTTCGTATCTATCCCACCAGTAGCCGGACTTTCCAAAAAAGAAAAAGTTCCTAGTTCCATCAGCTGAACCAGAAGAGATACCTGCACTTCTCCATAAGAACGGAAAGAGGTCTTGAACCTTTTGGATCTCAACCTTGTCTCCATCCGTATGGATAGTGCATTTATCGGTATCCCAATAGTCCAGCATGGAACCAGTGGAACATTTCCCAAGATCTCTAAACTCTCTCAAATCGAAAATCATACAAACTCCCTTGTTGCACTTATTCGATGACGAGTTTAGAAGTTCTTTAGATGCTTGCGAAGTCCTTCATCAACTTTGTCCTATCAGCTTCAGAGAAGCAATCCCTAAAGATGGTGAAGATAGACTTGGCATACTTTTGGCATGTCAGGTCATCATTGTCAAAGGATACAGGCATCACATGAGCTTCGGCATAATCAGTGAAACCAATATGGATAATGTTTTCGCTAATACCAGTGTACTCGAAATCAAGCAGGTGAATACCATCATCATGCAAAGGCATAACAACGATCCTGAAGATTCCGGGTGCTTTTTCGCCATCAGCATTGTCTGCATAGGCAAAGATCTGATTCTTAGCATTCTCTTTGTAGTCCTTAAAGGCTTCAATAGAGAAGTCTCTTGGCATAGTTTCAGGCACATTTTTCCATGCATCCCAAAACTGTCTTTCGCCAATCAGCTGTCCAAGAGCCTCATAGCCAATCTTTGTATAGTCCATAATTTCCTCTATTTGGCATCAGAAAGAATATTACCGAAAAACCCAACTTTAGGCTTTTTGTCATCCTTAGCAGTGTCCTCGGCAATCCTGAACTTTCCAAAGAATCCATTTTTGTCAGAAGTTGTCTTAGCAGTAGTCTTAGTAGTATCTTCTGCTGGTGTCTTTCTAAAATTAGAGAATATACCCATAATTTGCTCCTTATTGGATGTAATCGGTAGCTTTAGCAATAATCCTAAGCATACCGAGAGTATTGTAACCGTCAATATTATACCAGCCGGTGGCGGTTTCGATTCCGACGCTCCCATATTGCGAAGAAATCTTAATTTCTGCATTGCACTCGGCGTTCAGTTTTTCGACAACAGTGTCGAGGAATTGTCTGTTTTGTTCAGTCATATTATCTCCTATAAAGGTATGGTTTAATATGGTATTTTAGCTTATGGAAACTTTTGAATGAATAAAAGAGGTATATATGGCAGACACAGCAAATACTTGGGCACAAATTGCTTACGCTGATGGTGTCAAGGAAAATCAAACTTGGGATGTTGAATACAAAGCCAAAGATGCAAAGGCCGAACCTTATGGGTTCGGAAATAGCCCGTATAGAAGCATGGCTGAGTATATGACTGGTAGAGAGAATATTGGGGCAGATCGTAAAAAAGCAGTTAATAAGATGAATTACCAGATGCGTTTGCAATGGATGTCTGAGACAAACCAAGGTATCGCTGACATTACCTCCAACATTAGAGCTGCAGATAGCTGGGCTTTTTACGCTATGGTTAATGCTGGATATGGTCAGATTGCTAATCATCAGGTTTTTGCCGATGCAATGGATAATCTAAAGCTTAAAGATGACCGCTATGGAACTAAGACTGGTCTAGGATATGCTCTTAGCATTTTTCTTGGTAAGTCCGGCGTAGGCGGTGGTAATGCTGATGAAGTTAAAGCTCTCGCATCTGCTCTTGAAGGAACGACCGTGGACAAGGTTTATCAAAGCCTTGCTGGTGGTATGGAAAATCTTAAAGGCGTAGATCTTGGAGGATTAAAAGATAAATTCCTTGATTCTGTATTTAAAGATTTTACAAATGCGAAAGATTTTATTACAGATAGACTCTCAACATGGTTTGACGATAAGGTAACAGCAGCCGAAGCTTTTGCATTATCTGTACAAGAAGGTTTCTCACTTAAAGCTCTTGGATCTGCAGCAATAGATAAGCTTATTGAGCTTACTGGTTCGGTTTTCACAAAGGCTATTAGCTTATTCAGACGTGTCTACGATATTAAGGCAGAAGATGTAATGAAAGGAACTCCTTCTGCTTTATATAGAACTTATGTGATGAACACGCCTCCAACTGCTAGCATGATTATAGACCCTATGCACAGAAATTATAATAATCATGTAATGGCTACAACACATGTTCTGAATATCATTCCCGGAAATCTTTGGTATGGTGGCTTTACAGCCAGAGAAGCTAGAACATCCTCCTATCAGCTAGAAAAAGAATTGGAGGATTTTGAGAAAGGCGAAACTGGTGAATTTGTATTTGACACGGATTCAGCCATCTATAAAATGGTTAGATACTCTGCTGATAAAAATAAGCGTATGGGTTGGTTTGAACCTACGCCTATGAAATTTCAGCGTGTGTATTCTGCTCTAATGGCCAAAGTTCTGGCTAGAATTTCTAATAAGCCAGCTATGTCTATGTCTATTGATGATGTAAAGGATCCGCTTGGCGGTTTAAATATGAACGGCTGGGGACATATAGCCATAGCCCTTGGGCCAAACTGTACTATTACTGAGAATGCTAGTAACAGTTTTGAAGGTGGACAGCTTGAGTCAACAATCGACGGATTGAAGGATCAAGTAAATAACTTTAGAAAGACTATTTCCTCATATTTCGGAACGGCATTTTCTGGAAAAGCTATAGGCCGACTAGAAAAGATGGCTGGAGCCAAGAATCCGATTTCTGCCGTTATTGGTAATAGTACCATGCACTGGCCTAAGTTCTGGCAAAGCTCTGACATGTCAAGATCTTATACACTTTCGTTCAGACTTGAATCTCCATATGGAAATTATCAGTCTTTAGTAGAATATGTGTATAAACCCTTCTTGGCATTGCTTGCTTGTTCTCTACCTATACAGACTTCTTTTTATGGAGCCACTACTCCATTTGTTATTAGATGTGACTGTCCGGGTATGTTTACAATCAGTGAAGGATATGTTTCTACCATCGACTTTAGAAGAGCTCCTGATCAAAATACCTATACAGCCAATGGTCTAGCTTCTGCGATTGAAGTTAATATGTCAATTACTGATATAGATCCATATCTTTCGGTGCCAACTGGCCCTGCTGGATTTGCTGCCGATATTAATATGGCTGCTTGGCTTGATTCTCTATGTGGCGTAGGCTATCAGGAAATCTATTCTGGCGGTAGTATGGCTCATAAATTGAAGGCTGCAACACAGTTTGCTAAATTGATGCCATCTGCTGCTAAAGGTGCTACAGAAAGTATCTACTCCAGAAAAGCTTGGTCGTTATTCTCGGCTGGCCCTGTTAGATAATAAAAATATCTCTAGGATAATCCTAGAGATATATTTTAACAATTTAAAAATTCTTTTATTTCTGTTTTATGTTCATTAAGAAATGTCATAGGCGGAATATGCGCATCTATTCCTTTTATCATAACATTATCATTGCTTAATTTTTCGAGGGCTTTATATCTAGTCATAATAATCTTTTTCTTGTATCCCTCTAGTCCTAATAATTTCAAAACAAGATTTTCTGAAATTGGCCCATATTTCTTTGGTTCAAATTCGAACATAGTGTCTTGAAATGCGAGGATTTTATCCTCTTTTCGTTTGATAGCGTCCTCCATTCTCTTGTATCTCGATAGGTACTTTGCTTTGGTATAAAGCAGAATATCCTTACTAAATACATCTTCACCATCTTGTACTATATCTGAATTTTCTGAGATATGATAATGAGTGAACAAGATCTTCATATCATTCTTAAGTCTTACAAATGCAAAGGAGTCATCTTGTATGCCTAAGTTCTTAATACTAAGGTCGATATTAGGAAATTTAGACGCTATTTCAAAAAAGTCTATATAACGTATTGCGTTCCATACGAAAACGGATTTATATTCTGACTTAAGAAAGTGCTTATAAAGATTTCCACCTAAGCATGAGTTAGACAAGATAATCATAAGATCTCCTATAACTGAAATCCTTTTAACAGACGTTTAGCAAACTTCCTAATCATCTTGTTTCGATTATCGGAGGCATTGCTATTCACATTCTTATGAAGATTCCAAGGTAGCATTGCACGGATCTGTGTACTTCCTTCATGGACATCAACCATACTGGTTGTCGTCACAGGAATACCTGCTTCGATTTCTCTAACCTTAAGGAATAGATCATCGTCATATTTGCATTCGATGATTTCTTTCTTATGATTTTCAAAGTCTTCAAAGCATTTAGGAGGGTACAATACACCAGCAAAACCTTCAGCCATACCGATGAATGATGTAGTATTGGGATCCTGTCTAGAAGCTTGCCACTTCTTAAGTGGAGCAAGACCAGCACCCTCTTTCTGCATCTTGATAGAACAGTTGGAGATAACGGTCTTGAATTTTGTGCGTTCATAGACCCTGATCAAGCCATCAAATGTAGTATTAGAACAGTATCTATCATCATCAATCGTGATAATGGGCTTATCATAATAGCAGTCCATAGCTACAACATATTTCAAATGCGGCCCATAGTCTACATCAGAAATAAGAAGCTCAACAATACCGGCATCAATAAGCCTCATCAAATCAGGAGGAATATTTTTGTAGTCATCCTTATAAATGGTAAGACATAGACGCATATTCTTTCGTTTTAGAACAACATACGAGAATACCATAATAGGGACATATTTTAGTCTTCTTCCAAATGAAGTAAAAGAAACTACATAATCAAATTTTTCAGGATTCTTGTACTTTTCCGCAAGTTCTTCTTTAGAAAGACACATGAATTCATTATAGGAATCTTCCATTCTCTTTGGGCTTCCTATGATTTTTCTTGCACTTGTGTCAATCACTGTTTTTTCGTACTGACAATCAGTCGGGAAAAACCTATTAAACTTTTGTCTAATTGCACCAAAAGTTCTTTCAGCTTGCATACCGGCTTTGTCATTAAGACAAAGATAAGTAGAATCAAATGTTACTTTTTCAATATCCTTAAAGACTTTGATTTCGGTATATTTGTAATCATGTACAACGCTGCCATCTTCAATATAGTCTTTCTTATACAGTCTATATGCTCTGAACAGATGCCAAGTAAAGTTTCTGGATAGTCTAAATGCCGATCTATGAATACCTTCCATTAGATCTTTTCCGCATTTTTGCCAAACATACTCATATGTGGATTTCTTCATAGGAGTAAATGCATGGAAGATCTTATAAGAAGGAACTTTCGGTACTTTCAGAAGTTTACACAGAAGCGTGTTGTTATGCCAGAGAGTACATCTGAAGTTATAAACAAGACCCTTCTTCTTATAATCATCTGCTGCAAGAATAGCTGTATCCACTGGCTTATCGTTACGGAAGAAATCATATTCGCTTGCCGGATGGAGTACATAGAAATCATCATTAGCAATAATAAAATTCTCTGACAGGCCAGGAATTTTATGATAGAACATCTCGATTACATTACTATTAAATGTCGGAAGTTCTGTAGCAGGAATATAATCCTTGTGATAAACAACATGGATCTTAGGATTATTAGTATTTAGCCATTTAGGTAATTGTGATGGCCTTGCTAATACCACATGAATAGTACGGATCCAAGGCATGTTTTGACACACACCTCTGAAGAAATACTTGAAAAGACCGTTTCCTCTATAGCGTTGAGGGCTATTTCCGCCAATCTGTTTTGTAAGCATTCTGCGGAAATCGGACTTCCACAATGGGTCAGCAGAATCAACGTAAGGGATAACTAGATCAATAGGTTGGGAATTTGTCCACTGAGATTGTTCCATTTTTTCCTCTGGTAAAAATTACTCCTATGGAGTCCATAGGAGCATAGAAAATTACAAAAAAGAAGTCTGCCCTTTACAGGGAGTGAAATCTTCTTCTTTCTTTTTCTTTTCAGGTTCCTTCGCTTCTATGTTAGTAGCGGCGGTGATAGCCTCATTAGAAGCAGTGTAACCGAAGAGATCAAGTTGTTCGGGTTGCATAACGCCTCCTTCAATTTCTAGTTATAGAAAAAAATAACACTACGAGAGTGTTATTAGATTAAGAATGTTCATCTGGAGATTCTCTCCGAATGAGTTCCTGACTGGTTCCGGTACACCTTCCCAATAAGATTCCTTAAGGACGGTGCAAAGTTTGTCAAAATTCTCATTGAGCTTCGGATCGAAATCCAGATCAAACTTGCGATTCTTGGCTTTTAAACCATGAGAATCAGGCTTGAAAGTTATGATCACATGAAACATATAGTTCTCCTTTGGTTAGGATCACTATTAAGTTCATCACCTAAAATAATTCTCAAGACTCTTCTCATGGAATGCAGATGCTATCTTGTTCCATGTTTTATTATAGTACTGATAGACTGCAAACGTGTGCATATAGTCATCATACACAAGAATTCTTTTTCTCTTGTACCTAGCAACAGACTGATACCTGTCAGGTTTGAACTTCATACGCAGTAGGCTGTAATAAACCTTCTGATAAGTGGCTATTGCAATAGGGCCAATAGAAACGAGTATCATAGCTATAATTGTAATAGCTATAACAAAATCAAGACCGGGATATTTATCCATTAATTTACCTCAGACATTCTTTCTTCCATTCATCTGGAAAAGCTTTGTTCAGTGCATCTATTGTACATTCTAATAGACCAATAAGATGTTTTGTAAGATCACCTACTTGTGGATCTATAAGCGCATCTTGTCTGATATTAGAGATAATAGGATCTATCTTAAGCATTCCATCATACCTAAAAGTCCTAAATTCTGTACATTTCTTAAAGAGTACTACTGGAACAACCGAAGCATCTTTAGAAAACTGTCTGTATGAATCTATCACTAAAGGTGATACTGGAGATGGATAAAGGTCTTCGCATAATGATACTCTGAAGTTAAGTATTAATTCGGATGTCCCATTATTTGCTCTGGTCATGTGCATTCCAAATGCCTTTGCCATATTGAATGCATCATCAGAGGTCTCTCCATAAAAGGCAGATTGGATAAAGTGGGTCAAAGATGTACTATTAGTAGGATATATCATTCTCATATCATCCATCTACTCGATACTCAACACCAATATCAGACCAGAAGTCGTCATCAGGTAAAGTTGTATTAGTAAGATCGTTGTTACCTGCAATAACGTCAGGAAGGTTTCTTATCATCATACACTTCTCTAATAGACCCATCATAGATTTAATAGTCGGTTGTAGGTTGAGACCTGTCACATGCTCAATGTTATAAACTTGAGTGCTTCCTTTTGTTAAGTAAATATGTTCACCACCGAAGTAGCTCATCTCTGTTCTAATATTTATCAAGACTTCGCAAACTTTGGTTGTAAGTTGCTTAACATTATAGAACATTGAAGACCAGTTTCTACTTATAAATGGAAACATATCGTTAGGCACATATGCATCAAGATCACGGTCGTTTTGTCCAAATGCTCTCATAAGCTCGTCGAGCTTCTTATGCACAAGAAATTCCAGCATAGTCATTTAATAATTTCCCCGTCGAAGCTTTCAAAACTAATTTTCATCTCTTTTAAGTCGTCTTCATTAACATTATGGACATTTTGAAATTCTCCAGTCATCCTAAAGACTTCCAAAGGAATTTCATACATTTCACAAAGATCTTTGAAGAACTGAAGATCTTTTCTAGTCGCAAATACGTCTGCAATCACGCATGGGCGTTTCTCTATAATAAGCTCATGGGTAACGGCAGCCTTTCCGTACATTTCATATACTTCACGCAGTTCTGCATGATATTCATACTTTCTCTTACGATCAGTCCAAAAGTCATCCGGCTCGATGACTTTAATATGCCCATTAGCAGCAGCATACTTCTTGGCAAAAGTAGACTTACCGCTTCCGGGTATTCCTCTAACAATAGTAAGCTTTATAGGCCTAGCTTTACGATGAAACATCCTAGATGGATGCCTAATATCTGCATTAACTTCATGTGAAAATAATGGATAGGTTATAGCCATAGTTATTCCTTATAAAATTAAACACGGATCATAGATTTTTATATACAGTTGTTACCACCAGAACTATATATAAATTAGTGGCTTTTCACAATTATTAGGAGATAAAAATGCCCGAACAGATTAAGGAACCGACCAAGAAACTTAACACTTATAAGCGTCCTGAAGCTGAAAAGAAGACTGCCAAGAAGCCTTTTAAGAAGAAGGCTCTGCCTATGGTTGACATGAAGGCAGTCGAGGAAGCCATGAAGCTTCAGGCTACTCATCCATTCTTGCATTCCACCGTCGAATTCAATTTCGTCCATAACACTGACGAGGATTTTGATACGAAGAAGAAGTTCGACTATTACTATGTGGAAGTCTGGACTAAGAAGACTGAAGAACAGCAGGAACAGAACTATGCCAAGTTCAACATCAAGCGTATTGGTAAGACCGAAGATGTCATCAACAATCTCAAGAAGTGGATGCTTCGTCAGCCCAAGAAGTTGTTCAATCAGCTTCGTGACTATGCTGTCATTGAACAGCATAAGGATGCCAACGCAAAGTTCTTTAAGAAGTTTGCTCATCTTGAAGGTAAGCGTTTCTAGGATTTTCCACAAAAAGGCGAAGTGGTCAAAAGGAACAGGATCTTCGGATCCTGTTCTTTTTTGTGTATTTTTACTATTGTTAATAGTATATAATCTTATAGCGTATGTTGAAAGACTATGCTCAATCGATCTAATCACGAAAGACTGATGTAGTAGATTGATAGCCGTACTATGCATCTGACCCAGGTTCGCATTCTTGGGGATCAGGTGTTCGTCTGAAAGAGTACGGTGAAATTGGCAGCGTTCCACGACAGCCTAAAGGAGTAGCTCTCCCGAAGTGGCGAATCGCTGTAGTCCATCTTCCAATGCCGGAAGGGGATGGATAAGGATGCCGACAGCATCTGACGGAGAAGAGTTAAATATCCGTAGTTAGGATTAACTAAATACTCTCCATGTCACTACAATGGCCATTGTAGGATAGCTTGGAATCTGGTTCTTCATAGTGCCACAGGGGGCGCCCTGCTATATGAACTGGAGGAAGGGTTAAGACCATCGCAATACCTGTAAGTCTTGTCTTGGGCAGGAAAGCTATAGGTCTCTGTAGAAGGCTAGAAGCAAGTGCACAATGCTTCTAACTCCTAAACAGCCACCATTGGTTGCTGAGGAGAAACAGAACAACGACCGGACTCATCACCCGGTCGTTGTTCTTTTTTTACACGTTTCCTCTGATCTTGTATTCAGCCTTCTTACCATTATTCCAATTAGCCAAAGAGCCAACAAGATAACCAGTAATACGTCTGATACGATCAATCTCAGTACTTCCACAGAACGGACATTTATCTTCATTGAAGATACCACTCTTATGGCACTTAGTACAATAGTCTACATCAATATTGACTGCTCCGTAGCCTACATGATTATCATGCATACAACGGACAATCTTCTCATAGGCTTCGAGATTTTGAGTAGCATCACCATCCATCTTTACATAGAGTATATGACCTGCATTGCAAAGAGCGTGATACGGAGCTTCTACCTGAATCTTATGGAAAGCAGAGCACTTATAGTCTACAGGAATATGACAGGAATTTGTATAGAAGTCCTTATCAGTAATTCCCGGAATATCGCCAAACTTAGCCTTATCAATCCTAGTAAAGCGTCCAGACAATCCTTCAGCCGGAGTAGCTAAGAGGGTAAAGTTCAGCTTCAGTTCTTCAGTCCACTTATCACAGAAGTCTCTCATGTGCTTAACAATGGCAAGACCTTCTTTCTGAGCTTCTTCAGACTCGCCATGATGATGACCAGTCATGAGAATCAGAGCTTCAGCCAGACCGATGAAACCAATAGACAAAGATCCATGTTTCAGGACAGACTCAAGAGTGTCATTCATTCCAAGCTTCTCAGAATCAAGCCATACATGCTGACCCATCAGGAACTTGAAGTTCTTTACTTTCTGCTTACACTGAAGAGCATAGCGTTCAAGCAACTGATCTTTACAGAGATTCAGATACTTGTCAAGATCCGCATAGAATCCAGCCCAGTTGCCTCTGTTAACGATAGCAAGACGAGGGAGGTTAATAGTGGTGAAAGAGAGATTACCTCTACGCCACACCTGCGGAACTTCAGCATTAACATCTGCAACAACTCTGGTACGGCAACCCATCGTGGAAACAAGTGTTTCAGGCTTACCCGGCACATAGTATTGCATATTGAACGGAGAATCTTGGAATTCCCAGTTCGGGAAGAACCTGTGAGCAGATACCTTCATGGCAAGCTTGAACAAGTCATAGTTAGGATCGCCCGGATTGTAGTTCACACCTTCCATTACACGGAAAATCTGAATGGGGAAGATCGGTGTTTCACCATGACCAAGACCCTTGTCAGTCACTTCAAGCATACACCTGATAACCAGACGAGCTTCTTCAGAAGTTTCCGTACCGTAGTTAATAGAAGAGAACGGAACCTGAGCACCTGCTCTACTATGCATCGTATTCAGGTTGAACAACAATGCTTCCATAGCCTGATAAGTCTTTCCATAGATACGCTTCAATGAGAGCTTAAACAGCTTTTCGCCTTCAGACTTTTCAATACCACAACTGGCAATATCATTACAGAAAGCTTCGCAATCCTGCATGGAATATTTATACTTGTCAGCAAACAAGTCCTTCTCCATAGCCTTAACATCTTCTTCCTTGACATCAGCCAAAAACAAGGCATCTTCGAATTCATGACGAAGGATCTTGTTGAAAGAAAGCTTTACATACTTAGCCAATCCCAAGTCAAAGTTAGGGATAGACTGACCGCCATGCTGGTCATTCTGGTTAGACTGAATAAGAATAGCAGTCTGAGCAGCAGCGGTACGAATAGAATTAGGAGGACGGACAAACCCATGACCAGTGTTGAAGCCTGTTTCGAGCATCTGAACAAGGTCAATCTGGGTACATGTCGTCGTAATGCCATAGAAGTCCATATCATGAATATGGATAAACCCTTCTCTATGAGCATTGGAATACTTTTCGCTAATAACACGATCAAGGAAGAATTCCTTGGCAGCTTCAGAACCATACCGAAGCATTTTACCCATTGCGGAATTTCCATCAATGTTACCATTTTCACGCTTGATGTTAGAGTCTTCGAGGTCGCTGAAAGTAATATCAGCCAACTTGGAGTACAGAGGCATCTTACGATTTCTTGCTCTGTTACGGCGGTTACGGAAGTTACGATATGCTTCGAATTCTTCCGTGAAGCCCTTGTCCTTAATAGCACAAATTACAATAGACTGCATTTCGTCAATTTGAAGACGGTCTGCTTGAAGATCTTGGATATCCTTCACGACTTCGTCAACAACGATCTTGACGTTGTTCTCATCTACCGTAGTGCCATTCTTAGCTGCAACTTCTGCGAATGACTTATATACCGCATTGAACACCTTCTGTTCAGTAAACGGTACAACTCTACCATCTCTTTTTTCGATCTCTGTGATCATCATTTGTCTCCATTTCAATTTTTACTATGCGGCTTGTGGAGCCTGTTTCCAAAGTAAAGTTAGAACGATTGTGGAATCAAACGAGAAAGTATATGCTAATACCTAAACTCGTCTGAATAATTCAAACTGAATTTTCGTATTAGCGTAATAACGGCTTTAATATTAGAAGATTCATGTGTGAAATTCTCCACAATAGAAAGTTTTAAAAATTTTCCGTACCCGAAGGTACGGAATGTTGATTTACGAAGTCATCTTTTTGAGCTTTTCTTTGGCCTTTACGAGCAAGGCTTGGTATTCGGGAAGATAATCAAACGTCTTAAAAGACTTCTCGTCCTTAGTCTCGCTATCATCTTTCTCAATAGTATGCCCTTCCTTATCGGTCTTAGGCATAAGAGTCTTAATTTTATTAGAATCAGAAGTCTTAGGCCAGAAGCTCTTAGCTTGTTCTTCCTCATTCTTCTTCCAGTTATCATTGTCATCATCGCTAGGATCGGTACCCATCTCGTCAGAAGTCTTTTCAAGACTCTGGATATCCTTTTCAAGACTATAAATGATCTTCTTAAGAGTACTTTCGGAAGTAGCTTCCTTGATCATCTTTTCGTAATTCTCAATTCTATAACGAACATCGAGCTTCGGCACTGCTTTCTTTGTAGTACCATCATTTTCTTTCACAACACCTTCAGGATCTTCAGATTGAAGCTCTGTTTCCTTTCCTTTGGGCGGTTCTTCATCCGTATTAAAAATTCCACTATAGAAATCTTTTCCGGCATAGTAATCTTTAATCATTTGATCCTCTCGATTTTTTGTTTAACAGTTGTTAGAATTTGCTGCATTCCCGGAATCTGGGCACTCAGCTTCTTTCTAATTTCATCCATATCTTTAGTGCGTTTTACAATAAAGGCAGTCATAGAAGCAATACCAACAAACGGAATAGCAAATAGACCTGCACTTACTAATGCTGTAATGATACTTCTAATTGCAGTAGCCTTATTAGTCTTACCCTTGACTATATCCTGCATATTAGTAAGCACATCTTGGATATCGTCTTTAAGATTCTGCAGAGCCTTCTTATCATCGGTAACTTCTATACGGCTCTTAAAATGCTTAACCATCTTTCCATAGTCCATATAAAGAAGTCTATCAATAACACCATTAGCGCTAGCAACTTCATCTGCCGGGAGCATAGAAAATAGCTCGTTGCAACGATCCTCTAGTGCTACAATTTCATCCACTTTCTTCATATTTCCTCTCAAGTTCATTATTGAGTTTATGTAAAAAGTGATATGATGATTGTATATAACTTTTTGACCTAATCTCCTCGATGTTAAGATCAAATATCTTAGGAGGTGTCCTCTACGTATACATACTCGTAGCGTAGGGGTTGTGCTGAGTCGCCGTTGGGACAAAGCCGTAAAATGGAGCGAGAAGCCTTTGAGGAGAAGCTATCCTCAGTGGTGAGCACTCAACGGAACCAGAAGAGCCGCCGTGGTCTTGCAAACTATGGACGAGGCGAAGAGGCTGGTTTGTATCTAAGTAAGCCGATGCGCAAGCTGAAATGGTACTGTCTAGAAGAATCCCGCGACGTGGGGCCAGTGGATGAGACACGCCACCGCAAAAAATGGATCCTCTCCGTGGATCTGGAGACTGGACACTCAAATGTCCTCGGATGCCGGTACGACAAAGCACGGGCATAACAAGGCATTAACTTGCCCTGTTCACTACTAATGTGCGATACCCACATCGTAGAATAGCTCCAGACAATAGGGATCCTACCCATAGGGATTAGCAAAACTCCGGTAACGGGGTTATAAGACGGGTACAGGAGTGTTCCCGTCTTTTTTTCTTAAAAAATGTGGAAAGCCGAAGCTTTCCACACTTGGTTTTAGGAGTTAAAGAAATCCTCTTCAGGTGAACCACCTTCAGATTCTTCCTCTTCCTCATTTTCTTCTCCCTTCTTAGGTTTCTCTGCAGCAGAAGACTTTTCATTTTCTTCTGAAGTTTCTTCTTCCTCTTCAGGGTTTTCAGGATTGGCTTGGTTTCCACCTTCCTCTTCCTGCTTTTCTTCTTCCTGTTTCTTGGCCTCTTCAGGATGCTTTTCTGCTTCTTCATCGTGAGTCTCTTCAGCCTTCTTGTCAATGGCTTCATCACGGAGAGCAGTTTCCTGAGTCTCTTCTCTGGCTTTCTTAAGCAGTTCTTCTGCTTCTTCCCAGTCAATACCGGCAGAGTATTTCTTAGTAAGTTCTCTCTTAAGAACTTCCTTGGCAAGATTATCACGATCATTCGGATTCTCACCAATAAGGGTATTGATAATGAAATCAGCAATAGACTGAGCTTTAGAAATAGACTCTTCAGCAACCTTGCTATCAAGGGTCACAGGTTCAGGATAATGAATGAAGAATTCAGGAATATTATCTTGATTCTCTGTATCCTTACCAATCTTCTGATGTTTATAGAGAAGCTGGAACAATCTGGTAATACCATTGTTCATGACTCTCTGGTACATTGTCACAGTTCTAAGAACGTTACCATTCTGCTGTACAAGCTGCGTGGCGAATTCAATATCGCTCATACCACTATCAAGCCATGCAGTAGGAATGCCTGTACCGCTAATAATAGACTTAAGCAAGTCTTGCAAGAAGTCATTATTAAATTCAGCTTGCTGTCCAGCATAATTGTCAAATTCTACAGCCTTCTTTCCGTCCACCATAGGAATGAACATAGAGTTACTCTTCGTAACACGGTTCATAATATTAGTGACATCTGAGAAGTCATCTACGGTCACTTCCTTAGATCTGAAGTCCATAATGAACTTCTGGATCGCTCCTTCAGAATCTTCATCAAGACCAGTGTCAACGTAGAAGATCTGTTTATCCTTACCCATGATGATTTGCTGCATCAGGGCGGAGAGCATAGAAAGTACGTAGAGTTTGGCAAAGTAAAGAACACTGTCAAGAACAGATTCACCGTAGGTTCCGTTTCCTCTCTTGAAGTGAACAAGATTGGATGCCGGAATAAAGGTCACTGTAACCTTATTCAGTCTCTTTTTTGCTCTAAGGATAGAAAAAATGAAGTCCTTGAACTCTTTGTTCTTTGCGATAAACTTTCTGTCAATCTTCTTGGAAAGTCTCTTAAGACAAAGATCAGCAATAATGCTAGCTCTAGTTTCCTTATTCACCGGGCTATTACCCATATGGGTGATAAAGGAATACATACGATCACTAGTATAAGTCAGATCACATGCCGGACATCCTTGAGGATTGTAGTCAAGAGCATCAATTCGAGCATCATCAAATTCAGCAGACAGGAAATAATATCCAAGTTCCTTACCTGCGATCTCAACAATCACGACCTTCTTAGGATCCAGAACCTTTACAATAGATCCATCAATTACAAGACCGGTGTTTTCTTCAGAATTAAATGCTTCTCTGGCAGCAAGCATAATATCCTTGCCACTCTTGAGAGAACCCGAATCAATGAGGTCATCAAGAAGCATCTTCTCTTCAGGGAAGAGACTCATTAGACTTGTAGTATATTCTACATTAAGGAACTTATCAATCTCATTAGACCATTCGAGAGCAGATAGATCCTTAAACTCAGGTTTCTTTTCTTTAGAAGAAGGGTTCAAAGACTTAAATGCATCATACTCTTCATCAATCAAAGACTTAACAATGTTGTTCAAGGACTTTGCTTCATTGGCAGCAAGCATTCCCTCACTACTTCTATCAAGGAAGGCTTCATGAGCCAGTCCATGAGGAGTATCATCTGCCATGTGCAGAAGTCTGTTTACTTCTTTCTCATAATCAAGAACACAAACGTAACCGTCACCATATTTCAAAAGGTCAGAACAAGCCTTAGGAGCAACTTCGTCAGAAACCTTATATTCCTTATTTAGATTTAACAAGGTATCAAGAACTTGGAAGTTGGTTGCTTCATGTTCACCAGTCTGCTTAACGTCAAAGGTGAGACCATCAGTTTCTGAAAGTTCAGAAAAAGCATTCGGAGACATGATAGAGTCACGATAGATATGCAGGATTCTCATCAACTGAGGAATCAAGGAACACACGCTATCAATCGATCTATATCTAGCTTGTCTAGATACAGAATTAGCATCTTCTCCGGCAAGATCAATCTTACCAGATTCAAGATCGGATAATAGAGTATTTTCGTAATTCTTAGCTCTAACAGATCCATTGTTGGGAACATTAATGCCCCAACCCTTACCTATACGTCCAGCCTTGCTGTTGTAGAATTCTCTATCAATGAACTCAATGAGATCGGGCTGGTCTCCAGTAACCTTAAGACTGTTGATCGTCTTAAGAGACTTTTGGGCAAGTTCATTAATAGAATCTAGGTTCGCAGAGAAGTCGGACAGATTGAACCCGTACAAGTTTCGTTCAATCTTATCATTCGCCTTCTTTAGCGATGTTTCTAAGTTTGTATCATTCATAAATAGCCCTTTTGAAAACTTCAATCATAAGTTCCACCAATGAAAAAATAAAAGGGGAATAGCCCATTCCCCTTATTTGTTGTGCGATACAACTATTTCGACTTCGTCAGAAATTTTATTTCTAAAAGTCGTCACGCTGAAATCCTCTCCATAATCACTAGCAATTCCCATCCAGTCTTTAATTGGGTTGAATAGCTTGGGAGGATTAAGTTTCCGTATAACGCTTAATGAAATTTTAGCGTCTTCTCTTAAAGCTTTTATGGCATCTAGGCAATGGATCATTCCATATAAATCTAGGAAGCGTTCCGCCTTTTCTCTAGATATTCCATGATGCCAGAGCTTTAGGTACGACAGATTACCCTCTCTTCGTTCATTTCCTTTGATGAGGGTAAAATACCAATCTCTGAACAGAATCGTGTCAATGGCTTCATCATCAATAGCATCTAAAAATTCTTGTGTTGTATTCTTGGGATCTATCTTTACAGATATACAATGACCCTTCTCTGATGCTATGCGAATTCTTTTAAGAAGATTAATCACTCTATTCCTCTGCGTAACTATATAATGAAAAGAGGTAAGATATGACAGATGCTGCTCTGAAATTTATAATGTCGAAGTATGGATTTTCGGGTTCCGTTCCTGAGTTTATCAATAAGTACGGTGTCTCGTTCCTTAATAAGACAAACCAGTTGGAAATCAATACCGATTTCAACTATCAGGAAGACCATTCTGTTGGTCACGTCCTTCATTGTTTCGACTATGATGAAGGCTCTGAAACTTTAGCTTTTGAACCTGCTGACGATACCTACACGCAACGTTATTGGCTTCACACATATGTCTCTTTGGCTGACATAAATAATATGCAGTTCTTTGCTCTTGGCAAGACCAAATACCGTAAAGACTACGAAAAGCGTGTGGTCGAGGAACGTGTTGCTTCTGGATTTACATCCAGACCGCATCAGAGGATCAAAGAAGCTTCTTTGGTGGCCGCCGAGGTCAAACATCATCCCGACAAGGTGCAAGAATAAAAAGAATATCCCAAGACATAGGGTCTTGGGATATCTTTTTCTCTAACTCCTAACTTCGACAGTCTGCCTTACTTGCCGATTCTCCTCTGAGCATCAGCGAGATTCTTCTGGTTAACTGCTTCGGAACGATCGCAGAATTCCGGATATGCATCCGTAGCTTCCTTGATGAGATCACCCTTGTAGTCAACCCATTCGTCCTTGTCGTTCTTAATGCAGAACGGCGGCTTCAACGTCTTGCTAGCCTTATCGCCAACTGCAGAGATCGTAGTACGATCGCCATTACGCTTTGCATCGATCATTTCGTATGCAGTCGTATAGTAGACCAGCTGGTTCGGTCTGTTGAAGCTATTAAACTTGGCGTTCACACGAGTCTTAGTAAACTTGATTCCGCAGAACACAATAGATTCATCGTTCTTCAATTCGCTGAGACGAGCTTCAAATGCCTTCTTGAACAATTCGACAACATCAGCTGCACCATCCTCGATGTCAGCAGAAAGTTTCTTTGCAAGATCAGCACTGGTTTCTTCTTCATCCCAGACTTTCTTAATAACAGGCTTATTAGCCTTTGCAGCAAGGGCTTCCGCCACAACTGCTTTTGCTTTCTTTTTCTTAGGAGCAGCTTCTGCCTTGGCTTCAGCTTCAGTAAGCGGCTTAGGAGCTTCAGCTACCTTCACAGCTTCCTTGGCTTCTGCCTTGGCCTCTTTCTTCTCTTCTTCGGCGGGCGCAGTTTCTTCCGTGCCACTATGTACTTCAATAGCTACTTCTTCTTCTACCTTAGCTGCTGCCTCAGGAGCCACTTTAGCTTCTTCTGCGGTTTCAGAGTTTACGGTAGACAACTTACGAACGATTTTCATATGTATTTTTCCTTTGCGTTTGAACAACTTATTCAAAACGCTAATCTTTATATATAGTCGTTTTATATCTTTTTAGATTACATATAAAGTCTTGACATTTCTTTATAAGGATACATTATGACAGCAAAATCTAAGATCCAAGTCGCTAAGACACTGAATGGTAATGCTATTGAAGAAATTTACGGAGAGGACGGTGACTGGACGTTCTCTATTAACACGCTTACTCGAACGTTCTATCTTAGAAAGCGTGGAAATTACTATATCAACAATGTCGGCATAAGAGCCTATAAGAATGCCTATGTCATGGAACCTTCCGTGAAGAAGCTTGTTGATACCGTTATGAGAGAATACCGGAATACTTTTAAAGACGGTCTTCTCTTCAAAAACCACTTTGGGAGAACTACCATTGCTGATACTGAACTTCGGTTCTCTATTGGAAACTCTGGTATGCAGAAAGCTATCGCAGAGGCTGAAACTCCTCTTGAGCTGACTAAGTATGCCGTACCGTGTGAATACAGCAAGGATGATCTTTATATATTGTTCGGCGGTTCAGGTGCAACTAATATCGGAAAGACCACTAATGTCAATGACATTATCGATCCGAAGAGTTGGGCCAGAATACGTGACATCGCTAGCAGGGCACCAGCAGTCGTTTGATACCTGCAGCGTTTAGCTAGTAGGATGCATTGATCACTCTGATTGGTGCGTCAAAAATATTCTCACGGGTTTCCGTGAGAATATTATTCTTTTTTATGGTAGAGGTGCAAATGAGGATGAATGTCTTTCAGAAGCAGGACTTTCATTAAAGATACCTAAAATTTTTAGATGATCTTGAAGGTCTTTGAAAGCTATGAGAGATGACTGATTTCTGAATGTTAGCATAGCTTGCTCTTTAGACGGATCATACTCAATATCTGCACTCTTTCCATTATGACTATATCTTGAGTGTAAGAAGTCCACTGCTTTCCAGTGGATATCAACACCCTCAACAGTCTTAAATTTAAACAGTGCAAATAACTCTATTGTCATATTAGAAGTCCAAGAAAAGATCGTCAACTGCCGGAGTCATACCGGAATCGGATTCTCTGTAAGCACCTTCAAAGAAGGATACACATTCTTCAGCATTAGATACTTCTTCGATAGACTTAACCTTGGACTCATCGAACATCTTATAGCGTTCTTCAAAGTTAGGAGTAATCTTCTTGGAAGGACTGACAATGACATACTTCTTTCCATGCTTATCGGCAATAGCCTTGAACTCTTCCGGAGTACATCTAGTCTTTTCAAACATTACTTCAGAGATTTCCTTAAGAATTTCAATATTCTTAGTGATAATTTCCTTAGTAGTCTTGATACAATCCTTGATGATATCGTTGATCACTTCGGAAGTTTCAGAGAGCTTATTGTACTCATTTTCCTTGGTTCCGACCACAGCCTTTATCTTATCGGTGAATGCAAACTTTCTAACATAGGCGGCAGCCATTGCAGTAGCCTTGGCCAAGTCAGAAGAGCATCCAACCGTGCGGAAGTCCTTACCGAATACAATCTCTTCAGCAACCATTCCAGCAAGGGCTACACAAATGAAAGCCTTCATTGTAATGGCAGTATGACGAATTATGTGAGTAGAAATGAATCCGGCAGCAACTCTAGAGTCTGCTACAATGCTGACCATCTTCTTAGGAATAGCTCCAAAGGATTCGGCATAGACTATAGCATGACCAGATTCATGAACCGAAGTACAACGGCGTTCATTAACCTTAGTCTTAATGCGTCTAGCACTTTCGTCATAAGGGCCAATGCAGCTTACGCTTACGCCATTAGCTTCTAGTTCCATTTTTTCATCATTATACTTAACGGTAATCTTCTTGTCAGCTTCCTTCTGTTTGAATACAATCAGAGGAATAGCTGAAGCAATAGTACCATTAATAGTAGACATCAAAGGTCTAGCACCCTGTGTCGGGAAAACGCCATTGCGGTAGACCATGTCCTTGACAGATTTGTCGAAAGTAATTTCAGTACCAATGGCTGCCTTAGTATTTTCAGAGATTTCATTAAGACAACCATCAATGATCTTTTCGAAGCTGTCTTTGGAAAGAGAATGGAAGATGATAAAGTTGTTACCAAGTCTTGCAACCTGTTCAGGAAAGAAAAAGTAGGATAATCCTTCCTTAACATCAAAGATATTTACATCCTTGGTAGATTCATACACTTCATCAGCATCGATCTCACAAGAAGCTACATCAGTGGCATCTGCAAAAACACAGTCAAGGTTACAGGCAGTCACGAACAGGAACTTAGAAAAGTCTGCGTAAATCGGCTTATTATCATAGTGTTCGTAAAGCTCACTAACAAACTTGAAAGCTTCCTTACCGTGCATGACCTTGATTTTCTCAAGAGGAACTTTCTTCTTACAAAGAATGTAAAGACGGTACGCAGTACTTCCAAAGAACGTCGGGAATGACTGTCTCTTCTTTCCGTTAGACAGTTCTTCTTCTTCTGTCTGCATTTCGCCCTGAGCTCTGTACATCAATCGTTCAAGTTCTTCCTTGGACATATTGATCTTGACTTTACCATCGGAGAGCAGGTTCCAGAATTCTTGAGTGCTAGGATTATTCGTTCTAACACCCATCATTCCCTTACAGGAGAAATTCTGGAATTCATCAATGAAGATGATACCTTTTTCAAGACCTTGTTCTTCTTTCATGCGGAAGGCAACAGTAGAAGGATTGATAGAGGTATTGTTAGCGCAAGTGAGTGTTTCGGCAAGGCTGTTCAGCTTAAGTCTATCACAGAACAGACGGAACATCTGAGTCTTACCAATTCCAGTCATACCAACAAGGTTAATGACCAGAGGCTTAGTAATGATTTCCGGGGCGCAATACCACGGAGCAATCAGTTGAGCAAACTGGTCAACCTGCTTATCACAATCAAGCAATTCTTTCTTGATGCTTTCGGCGGCAGCCATTAGCTCATCATACTTCGACATAGATTCTTTGTTCATAAAAGATCCTTTTGTTTCATTCTAAAGTTCCGCTATAAGCCAGCATTGAGAGGACGCTGACCCATTTTCCGATTACACCTTTTGCCGTAGGGTATAGAACATTTACAGTTAACACCACCAATGAAAGCCTTTCTGACCTTCTTAAGTTTTAGCTTATTGGAGTCATCAGGACAGAACTGAGTTTCACCATTTTCATCAGTGTATGTTCTAGCTGGCATTATAAAATAGTCATCACCATCTCTTTCAATGAAGTACCTACCCTTGATCGTATCTACCAAATGGTAAGTATTCTCTTCAGTGGTGATATCTATTCTAGAACTATACTGCTTGTCATTTACAAACAAGGCAAAGTTCTTGTCGGTGTATCTAATAGCAAGAGTATCACCCTGTTTGAAAAAGTTATATAGCTCGGCATCAACCTTATCGAATGGGCCTCGCCTAACATTTATCATTCGAGAGTGATACAGCATAACTACCTCGGATTAACGAATTTCAGAAGTTTTTCACGATCCTTATCGTATTGCTTATCCCAAATATCAGTGACAATATCAATTTCCTTCATGTCATCCATCTCATGTGTCTTATGAGATTCCGGCATAACATTAAAGAAATTCTCATCGCCCAGTACGGAAGAGCAAATATAAGCATTAGCCTTAGAAGCTCTGGCAACCCATTTCTTAAAGATATAGGTAGCCCAACCAGCTAAAGTCTTATTTCCACTTTCAGTATTGGGAGTATCCATACCAGTCTCAAGGTTAAGAATGCGAATATTCCTATTACCTCTACGATACATACCTGCCATCAGGATCTGAGGACAAGAGTTGGCCCACATACCACCATCACAGAAGCTTCTAGACATAGAGTCAACAATAACATCAAAGTAAGTTGGAGCTGCGCAAGATGTAAGAATTGCAAACCACTTTTCTACAACATCTTTTTCATCCCAAATCTTCTCTACGGATTTTCCATTCATGTATGTAGATGTAATGAATGTAGGCTCTTTCCACTCATTGACTTTACCCTTGAATTTTTCCTTAAGGATTTTCTTAAGGTTGGTATTATCATAAGTAGGGCAAGTGGGCAAGGCTCTCTTATACCAAGGATACTTTGTAAAGATAGTAGAACCTTTCTTACGATATAGTTCTTCCATATCGATAGCCTTAATTCCTTCAGCCATACCAGCCGCAAGGATAGAGCCAGTAGACGTTCCAGCCTGAGCAATAAGTCTATTACCAAGCGGACACCCAAGGTCTCCTTCAAGACGAGCAAGATAGTGAGCAGGGCCAACACCCAAAATTCCACCACCAGAAACAGATAAACACAAACCTGCGTTCATATATCCTCCATTGATTCATTTTCGAGTTTTTATATTTTTTTCTTTATTATTTACCTCAAAAAAAAAATAAAACTCGACATTGTGAAATTAACTAATGGAGATTCTTATGCTTGGAGAACGTAGATCAGCCGGTCTTGTTGATACCGATAGAAGAATTCAATACACCAAACAGAAAGATGTATTTCCGTATGAAAGACTTCCTCAAAAAGCTGTAAAAGAGATGTTCTTTTATGGACAGCTTCCGTACAATGTAGAAATTGGTGATGCTTCTTCTGACGATTCCTCTGGAGATACTCCAGTAGTTATTCCTGACTTCTATGGAATCAAATGTATTGCCAATGATAGAAAGAAACTTAACAAGTTCTATGTGCCTAAGTTTGTAAACAAGATTAATGCAATTCTTGAAAATTGTGGATCTGAAGTTAGAATTATGGCTGAATGCACAATGGGTTTTGATTATAGGTGCAAAGTTATTAGAATTGTTGACGAGAATGATAAACAGAAATTCAAGGTAAACCAGATGGGTATGCTTGAACTTTTGGAAGAATATCAGAATGATTCTTATACTGCCAGAGCATACTCCCCTATCGCCGATGCATCTCTTGAACCTTCTGTGGTCGATAGAATTGTAGTACCTTATGGTCACTATTTGGCTTTCTTTATTGCTGAGTGTAAGCTTGTAGATATCTATCCTGAGCTTATTGAAAAGAAGGTAATTGAGATTGCAGAATAAAATTTTTCTAGTATGGTCTATACCATACTAGAATTTTTATCAAAAACTTTATCATTGATAAACAGACAAGGAGACTTTATGAGTCGCTTTATTATTAAGCCTTTGAGATGGACATGGACTCAGGATGTTGGAACTCCATATGACGCTCCTGTTCATGCACCTGTTCCTAGAATTGCCGATCCTGACCTTCCTAGAGTTGGTGAAATCTTTATTGATAAAGTTGGTAATGTGTATACACACATTATCAAGAATGGTACGCATCGTTATGTAAAGATTGGTTCAGGTGAAGATTATACGATTGAAAGTGAAGTCGGTGATCTTCTTAAGTCTAGAACGTCTTTGAGAGAGCTTAAGGAAGCAGGTATTACTGGCGCTGTAGATGTAACGTCTCTTGATAGACAATATGTTGCTGCCCTTAAAAATAATGGTGATGTTGTCTATACTAATTTTAGTAACGTGTTTACTAAGGAAGGCGAGATTGGTTGGAGAATCGGATTCTCCACTACAACGACTGCTAACCGTGTCTTTATGTGTAGAACGGCTGAAGGCGTTGGATTCCTTGTCAGATATAATGATAAGTCCTTGAAGCTGTTTACAATAAATCTGGATGCTGAACAGTCTTCGGACAGGCCTGATTTTATCGAGAATACGAATGTAACGCTTCCTAGTGCAGATAGTCTTCTTCAGATCTCTGAAGAAGGTGTATTCTTGGTTATTTCTGGAAATGATCTTAAGCTTCTTAATCTTGGAAAGTCTTTTGACAGAGATGTAACCTCTAGTATTGCTAGCGGATTTAGTGGATTTACTTTCCAGAATGCTATTTCTAAAGCTGTACAGAGATATTGTTATAACGTTAATAACAGTCCATCTATCAGTAAGAAGACTGCTTACTATGCTTATAGACAAAATGGCGGTAGTATTTCTGTTAGAAAGATCTCTACTGGAAATGATGGATACAGTATTTACGATTTTAGTATTTCTAGTTCTGATGCTGCAGAATTCTTTGCTATTGGATGTAATTCTTATATAAACAGAAAGACGATTGCAACCATTTATGAAGATGGCGGTATCTGTGTGAATAGAAAGGCTATTGGTGCGGATGATGAAAGTGGAAATCCCTTTGTTGTTATTGATGATACTGATTATCAAGCTACAAGGAAATTCAGCGATGAGCTTTTCGAGAATGTATCTTTCTCTATTATAGTAGGTTCCACACTTACTCTGGTTACTGTGCATGATATAAGCAATGTAACTGAAGTTTCTAAGCTGAGAAGAGACAGTATCATTCCAGCACATGTTCCTGATAGTTCCAAGATTTATTATCTTGGAATGGGATACTTTGCTAGCACTAATTCCGGTACTATTTACTTCTATAATCTTCCATTCATTGAGGATTCTGCTGATGCAACATCTGGAAACTTCTCCTCTTCTAAGATTGAAGTTACTGGGAATGACTCTGCTCTCTTCACAGAAATCACTCCGACGCATGACTATAAAAAGAATTATGATAGACAGATTCTAGAAGAAGTTAACTCTTCTGAAGCTAAGATCAATATTAAGAAAACAGATAATAATAGTATTGAATTAAAGTCCGAATCTGGAGCTTCTTCTATCGAAGCTAAAGGAACTAATTCTGCATTTGAAACCCTAAAGATAGACAACGCGCCTACTAAATCTTATACTGCCGGTGTGACTACTAATGCTACCAGCGAGATAATGAGATTTGAAGAAACCTCTTCTATTACTACGCTTAATGGAGCAATAGCAACAACTGAACTTGCAAAAAGTAATAGTAGTAATAATGGCGGCACTATTGAATCTTCTGTGAGTGATAGTTCGTCTTCTACAAAATTGTCTAATGGAGATGGCAAATATATCAATCTTGAAACTAGCCTTAACAACGGTGTTAAGGAGACAATGGTTTTTGGCCAAACTTCTGCATTAACTAACATCAATGGAACATCTGTTGATACTGAGATTAGAAATGGTAGTACTTCCACTAGTGGATCCATTAAGTCTTCTGTGAGTGCAACACAGGCATACTCCAAGATTTCTAATGGCCCTAATGGATATATTGAATTAAAGACTACTGAAAATAGTGGTGTTTCTGGAACTATAGAGTCTGCTATACAGTCTGAATTTTCTATTATTTCTGGCGATAATGTTGGCATAATAAAAGTGAAAAATGGAGATACGTCTTCATTTGACTTGGTAAGTGAAGACAATGGAAACTTTACACGTGCTGCTATGTACGCTAAAGATAATAGAGAAGCACGTTCTATTATTAGTACTGATGATGATAGCAGGTATGTAGTTTCGTATATAAATGATGTTAGTTCTAGTAGCAATAAGTATTCACTTGAACAGATTAGATACGATGGATTTTATATCCAGTCTATTGCAAGTTCTTCTTCTGCAGATCTTAGTGTTCAAGATATTAGAAATGATCATAAGATACTTTCATCTGTCAGTGATAATTTTGCTACCATTACAACAAATTCCGGATTTGGTAATGTTACTATAAGGACTACCCATGTTGGTACTACAGCCTATAGAGAAGCAGGGATTGACATATCTGCTAATAGACCTAATTCTAATCAAGAATATTCAATCATCTCTAAGGTCACAGATAATGATCGGACTGCTGTAATGCATCTTAAGTCTAAAGCTTCGGATACCCTTTTTGGCACAATAGATTTGTATACATATGCTACTGTTGGTTCTCCGAACCCTCACTCTGAGTCTTCTATTACTCTTAATAGAACTTACTTCGGATCTGTTTCTACAACGACTATTAATGCTTATTCTACGATCATAGATTCCAACCAGGGTTCTCAGACATTTATTAATGCTAGCCAGTTTAGGACTAGTTTAACTAGTGGTACTCTTAGTGCTACAGGATTCATAGACAATTCTCGACTCGGCCTTTTCAGACAAACTGGTACCGGACGCTACAATGAAATTAATCTCAATACAATAGAATCTTATAATACCAATAATTACTATACGCCTCTTATCTCTATTGATAGTAAAGTAAGCTACGGAAGTACAGGCGGTATTCCCACTAATACCTTTACAATAGCTCCGGGTAGTAAAGCCAAAGATAGTGAGTACATGACATTCATGTGGCATCATAAATCTTCTGAGGATGCTACACATCCTCATATAGAGGCTTATGCCGGTATGAAAGCAAACCGTTTTGGTATGCAATTTGTAGGCTCTGGTTCTACTTCTGAAATATATGTCGCTAATGATGACATCTATCTTCTTACCAGAAATGGCGGCGGCACTGTAGGTTGTATATGCATAAATTCTGAAAAAGTAACCGTATACAATGATAACATTACCATGCTTAACTTTGGTGAAAATGACTTTAGTGTTACTACACCAAATAGCAGTCTTATGTCTGCTACATGGAAACAGATTATTCAGGGATCTTCTGGTGTTTCTGGTTCTGCAGGTAGTAATTCAAAATTTATCTACATGCAGAATGGCGAATTCAAAGCACGCACTGGCAGTCTTGGTAGTAGTACTAAACATATCTACATCAACGGATCTGGAGAGCTATCCGCCAGTAGTGGTTCTGTAGGAACAAAATACTGGCCAATGTTCCTACAGAATGGCGAGATGAAACCGTGTATAGGTATTTTGCCACTTGTTCTGACTTTAAACATTAATATGCCTACATCTTCTCGAGAATCCGCAAATGGAAGAATAGGATGGCAAACAGATTGTGCAGCACAAAATCCAGATTTCGGTTCTCTTGTTGGTGTTTTAGCATATATGACTATTCATATAAATGGTGTACAAGTTGTAAGTACGAATAATTCCAGTCGAACATTTATGTCTGTTCCAGTTTTTGATGACCCAAGCAGAATAAAAAATGTAACTGGTTTCGTTGATAATCGTTATAAGAATACTTATATGGCAAGAATAAATGGCGGTTTTAGTGTGAATATATCGAATCTAGCCATTTTTGAGCAGTATGCTGCAACTGGTAAAGACGGTGCATGGGTAAGTGACTCTTCTCTTCAAGAGCAACTACGAACCTATCTAGAATTACAAACACCGATGAAGATTCAAATTAACATCTGGGCAGGTCAAGGAGATAGAGATACTATAGCCCTTTCAGCTTTGATACCAACTGCAGGTTGTAGAGACTTTGAATATCTTAGCCCATTGGAAAGTACATGGTTATATGCAAGAAGGAAGGAAGTAAGTAATTACTCACAAAATTCGACTAACTATAAGCGCATAGTAAATGATAAATATGGCTCGGTAGGAATCATTCACGAACAATATTATGTCGGAAAGGATCTAGACAGAGTACAATTCTAATAAAGATTTCTCATTACATCTAAATGGTGTAATGAGAGATTTTTCGTAAAATTTTGTGTCTTAGCTATTTAATAATAGGTAGTCAAACTTATCAAAGGAGCAAAAATGGATCAGGTAGAACAGGCCGAAATTACGAGGGATTGCCTCCTCAAGGCACTCAAAGAAGCAAAATTCGATGTCCTTGCTGCGGCTGCTATTAAGCGGT
>Ga0310786_10000248_pt1 | contig 91024 bp, 76 predicted proteins | sample AusTroGonzalo_MG_FD_203881 | JGI IMG/M metagenome (GOLD analysis project Ga0310786, IMG submission 203881) | Bovine rumen microbial communities from tropical cattle in Woodstock, Queensland, Australia - Gonzalo_03 (v2) (version 2) | ecosystem: Host-associated > Mammals > Digestive system >... | reverse complement strand
GAGTACTTCCTGTCTCTGAACCGCATTAAGCTGGACGGCACCAGACTGTGCCCCAAATACGACGGATTTTGGTTGGACGTCAACAGAGGAGTGGATCCGGAACCGATTTGTATTGTACATGGCGATGAAAATTATAATGTGCTCACCTTCGAGAAAGATTATGTTACCCAAGAGTATCAATCGTTCTGCTATTCAGTTAGTCCGGAGGGTAAGGCATTCCAGCGCAAGCCGATTCTCCGCAGTGTGTTTATAGATGATATTGCCAACGCTTCCGAGGGTCAGTATGCGTACCTCATTTTCGGTCGTGACACGTATGGCGCACATGGACTATGGATGTCCTGCATCGATGGTACGGATTATACGAACTCTGAGGAACTGAAGGGCGAGCTTCCAGGCAAGTTCACGGTTAACGCAGAGGGCAAGCAAGTGCAATTCTCGAAAGCGGACCTCCAGTATCTGCCTGCCCGCAAGACTTATTTCTTCGCGGCGCACCAGATGTTGGTGCAAGACGAACTGAACCGTTGGATTTCAGAGACCGATCTCGACTTTGAAGACCTCTTCGGCTGGGGCACCGGTGATCAGGCGATCAAGACGAGCACTAATGATGCAGACTATCCTGCATTCAAAGACTGGGGCGCAAACGCTATACTTAACTCTTCCTATGACGCAGGTACATGGCGCACAATGACCAAGGACGAGTGGGATTATCTGCTCAATGGTCGTGAGAACGCAGCCCAAAAACGCGCTATCGGACAAATCAATATGGGTAAGTATGCCTCGGTTCGCGGTATGTTCCTGCTGCCCGATTCATTCGAGATGCCGAGTCAATTGAAGATGGATATGGAAGCACAAGAGTGGGACATCAACGCCTATGGCGTTGACTCCCTGATTAGACTGGAAAAAGCCGGCGTGGTATTCCTTCCGGCAGGCGGTTGGCGTGAAGCAGTTGAGATCAAGGATCTTATTCCTACTATTTACCGTGGTCTTCACGGCTACTACTGGACGGCAACGGAGAGCGGTACGGACAAGGCGCTGATGCTGTACATCGATAAGACAGGTCCTTCGTTCGATGCCCGCCCACGTCATCAGGGTTTGAACGTTCGTCTCGTCAAGGACGCAGAAGGCACACAAGGTATCGAGGATGTCGTTGTTACCGAGAAGGACAAGACCCGTAAGTTCCTCATGGACGGCACGCTGTACATCATCCGCGACGGAAAAGTATATAGTGTTACCGGCGCAGAAGTTAAATAAATCATAGCCGTCAGGCTATTGTATCGCAAGAGACGGTTCGCGAACATCGTGAGCCGTCTATTTTTTGTCAATTAGCTACGGTCTACCTCTTTCTGAAGCCGTTTGTTCGCCCTTCGTCAGAAGCGACGATCAACGATTAAGTTACTGCGAAACCAATGTAGTTGTCGTGCTTCCTCCCATCCCACAGATTAAAATCTGAGGGGGCCCTATAATTACAGCTACGTCCTTCACTCTACCTGCCGGTGGCTGCAACTACCTCCAGTACTTAACTTTCAATGTGGGGCTCGAAAATTGCCTTTGGCAATCTTCTTATCTCGCTACGCTCGAACGAATTATTGCTGCGCAAATAGGTGTGCAAAGGTACTAAAAAATCTGATATATGCAAGTTTTATTACAGATTAGTGCGTATATAGGAGCCAAGTGACACCTATGCCAAGGTAAACGTTGTTACGCGGGCCTGAAAGGAATGACTCGCTATGATACAGATTGAAGCCGGCATAGGTATCAAGTTGCACACGCGGGTGTACCATATAGGTGAGACCGAAATCGAGGTTGATGTCATAGACCGTGAAGGTACGCTTCGGGTCGTTGGGATCAAACGCATCGGGGTCGAAATTATTGTAACTCTCGATAAACACACCCAAGTTGTCCGTCGGCATAAAGTTAAACGCAAGCGAAGCAAAGACATCCGGTGTCGGTGCCCAGTCTATCCAATAAACCCCCACGTCATATGCGATGGTCAGCCAGTCCGCCAAATCATTCTCAAAAAGCAGATCGACAGTTCCGGAGAAAGGATGGAACTCTGCGTCGTGGCGCGTGAGTGGCAGGCCGGCATTCAGCAGCAGGCTGGTTCGGGGAATCCATTTCAGTTTCGGTTCTTCAGAGCCTGCCCACAAACGAATCTTGGAGCCAATCCACAGAGGTTCCGGGATATAGGATACATCCGCTAAGGGGCTCTCTTGCGGACGGTCTTCAAGCGCAAGCAAACCTGTGTATTCAAGTCGCAGTTCCGCCCACGGTCCCAAACCAAAACGAAAGAGGGCAGAAGGTAAAGTCAGGGCATGCATTCCCGTAAAATGAGCAACCTCAAAGCCCGTCTCCCATTGGACAAATCCGAAAGGCAGTACGTTCGTGCCGGTACCTATACCCGGCCGATCCGCCTCGGCGTATATGTCGTTGTGTTCGGCATGTACGCTGAAGGTGAAAAACATTACCATAGCAGCAATGAGTGTCAGGACCTTTTTCATAGATGTTCATTTTGAAATACGCTGCAAAGGTACTGCTTTTTTTTGAAATATGCAAGTTTTTTTTAAACAATCTTTTCCTAATTCGTACGCTTCTTGGAGTTTGGGATTGCCGGCTATCTCACGCGGGTCGTTCACACCGCCGCAGAACAAATGCCCTTTGAGTGAAGCCTTCTCAAAACAGTCAATCCACCCTTGTAGTCCACTCTCCGAGGACCTCAAAGAAGGGGATATACTCGAGTCCTTCGAAGAAATCGAAGTAGCGAAGAGTTTATAAAAGTTGAGAGTTTAAAGTATAGAGTTGAGAGATGAAAAGAATAGAGACGTTCAAACCGAGCGTCTCTATCTTTTTTTGTTGATTCTATAAGGCCAGAATCTTATTTGTTTAAGTCTTTGCAAGAATCCTCATCGCTTGCACTTGCCTCTTTGTAGGTAGCGGAAATCTGATCCATCATTTCAAGAGTTTTCACTCTTTCCTGAGCTTGTAATTCTGTTTCCCAATAATAATTGGTTTCAGACGCACCGGACGAGGAATCTTTCCATGTTATTTCCCAACATTTCTTTGTTGTTCTGTCTTCAGGAGAATTGTTCTTTCCACTACAAGCACCAAAGATTGCACTAAATGCAACAACTGATAATGCTAAATACAATAGTTTTTTACTTTTCATAAAATAAATAATTTTTTCCTACTCTTACGCCTTTATAGGTCTTGGCTATGTATTACACTTTACTATTTCTTATACTAACCCAAGTTTAGCTACGTTGAATTCGATTCTTAAAATACCCTCAATGAACATAATTGTGCACATTGGATAAACTGCACCGCTATACTTGTCATCCAGATTCTCCGGCTCATTGTCTCCTGCGAAAGCAATGACTCCTTCGGCTTCATTTTCTGTGACATGCTCATACTTTCCGCTTTCTTTTACTTTAGCGATATATGCTCTTGCGTCTGTCTCTGAGACATTCTCTATGGTCACTTTGATGTTCGCTACATCGTTCACGTTGCATTTAGGAAGCCAAAGAATCTTGGGGTCATTAACGCTCACACCCCACTCGAAGATTTTGTCCACACGCATAGTAGTAATCGTTCCGCTTCCTGTATATTTGCAGGCATACCCTGTGGTTTCCATTTCTTGCGGATAATACTCGCTAAGCCATGCTTTGGGATAGAATTCTTCGTATTGGAGCACCATTTGAGACGGCTTAACAATAGGTCCGTTTTGCTGAACGCGTTTGGCAATAGCTACATACAAGTTTTCAAAGTCTGCACCATCTGCTACTTTTTGGAATTCTTTGATAGACAAGAATTGAGTTTTCAAAGGTTCTGAATATACCTTTACTAACTCCTCGGTATATTTTGTTTGAACGGTGATGCTTACTGTATCTTCATAAGTGTACGTCTGCCAGTTTCCATCGTTGTCATTATAAAGTTCAATACCAAAAATATATGTGCTGAGTTTTCCATCCCATGCTTTAAAATCGGCAGGTAGGAATTTGTCATTAGTTACAGCCTCCATAGTTGGGAAAACTGTCACATCATCAATTGTAAACACACTACCATCAGTGCCTTTTGCAAGCAAGTAGTTTCCACGCATATAAATACCGGGAGCAGCATTTTTATATGCTTCTTCATAAGAGGTTGGATCTCCTCCTGTTGATGGGTCATCTCCTGTCGGAGTTGTCTCGGTCGGATTTTCAGGATTGTTTTTCTCGTTACAAGCCGTGAATAGGCTCAAACCTGCAAATAATGCAAGTGCTAAAAATAAATACTTTTTCATTTTGTTAGACCCTATAAGTATCGGGTGCACTTTTAGTAATGATTAGTTGTTGTTAGTTAGTTGTTATATGCAATATAAACATAAAAAGCGTGGGCTTTCGCTCGTGTCATTTGATTGTTTGAGGTTCTGGACTACCCTAGTAATTCAAATTTACGCTCGGAAAACTCACGCCATTAACGTGAGCGTGCATAAATCGTACTTGAATTACTAGTAAATTGTTGAAAGTGTCCAGTTTTCAAACAATCAAGTTTGGCTTATTACGCTTTGTCTAATATGTCTGCGCAACGCTTTGCGCTTACTTTCTCCATGTTTAACGTCTTGGAGCTGAGACGATAGTTACTATACGTGCTGCAAAATTACTGCATTTTTTTCATATATGCAAGTTTTTCGGCAAAAAAATCAAGAAAGTGTATTTTTACAAAATATGGAGCGTCAAATGCGCTCCATATTTTGTTGTTTGATCCATCCTTCGTTATTGCCCACGCGGATGTTGCACCATTCGCCGAGAGTCTCTCGAATCGTCACTTTGGTGCCCTCGTGAAGCGTGAAGAGGTCGGTGCCTGAACGGTCAGGAGAAGACTTCGCATTTACGACACCCTGTGTGATGATTGCTTCATTGCGCAGGGTGTCTCTTTTATGCAGAGACGAGGCGTTCAGTCCTGCCGTGAGAGAGAAGAGCAGGGCTATCCACGCCGTGTGGAACGCCGTCTTGCGCAACCATGGCTCGCGTCCTAACAGGAACAGGAGAATGCCGGTTAGCGACAATAGGAACAGACAGACCGATAATATCATCCATGTGCGTTCGCGTAAATTATTACGTATCGCGCGCGCCCAAGCAGACAGGAAGAAATCCTGCTCTACGATATTATCCGTAATGCGGCTCTGCGCAAAAGCGAGATTGTATTGGGCATCCTTGTTGTTCGGCTGCAGACGCAATGCGCGCTCATAATTCAAGATAGCCTGCGCCAACTCGCCTTGTTTGAAACGGGCGTTGCCGAGGTTGTAATACAACGTGGCGTCCTCTTGTTCGTCCAGCAAGGGCTGATAGAGTGTTGCCGCTTCTTCATAACGCCCTTCGGCATATGCTGAATTCGCTATGTCGAAATCCGTCTGGGCGAAAGCCAATGGCCAACAACTAAGGGCTAATAGCCAAACTATTAATCGTTTCATAATTTTTCCTCCTCCAGGTTATTAATCAGGTTCGTTGTGGCGGTATAGAGGTCGTCCATCGCGTGGTCGGTGCTTGGCGCATAACGGGCAGACATTGGAACTGCACGGCTGGGCGATACTATGGTCGCCGGAACTGCTCAATGAGGAATACACTTTTTTCTCCTATTTCTGGGCGGAGCCGTTGCGGCTGGAAGAAGACGAATGGCAGGCTATCAATGAACTGTCGGAGCGGCTGCAAAAAGAGCTGCGAGACCATATAAAATATAGCACAAAAAATCGCTATAACAGAAAAGAGAGTCTATCAAGACTCTCTTTATTATAACCTCTTCCCTCTTAGGCGGAGGCCGCTTCTCCCGTTCCGTCGGGAGAACGCTCCGGGGTGGAATGTGGGGCTCTCGCTCGTCTTCTGCTTGCTACGACTGCACTACTGCGTAGTTTGTAAAGTAGCCGCAGCTACTCGCTCTCCCCAAGAATTGGAAATTCTCGGGGCCCCCTAAAAGATGGCTTCGAGCCAAGCCACATACCTACGAAAAAAGCAGGGACACCATAAAGGTATTCCTGCTTTTTTCGGGTGGAATGTGGGGCTCGAACCCACGACACTCGGAACCACAATCCGATGCTCTACCAACTGAGCTAAGACCACCATGCACATTTTCTCATTTGGTCATTTACAATTTAATCATTTGCCTGACCATTTTCGAAAAGCGGGTGCAAAGGTACAGCTTTTTTGTGAAACCACCAAATTTTTTTGCAAAAAAATGCAAAACGACTGCATTATTTCTGCAATTGGGATGAATAATCCGTAAAAAACTTATTCGATAACGATGAATTCGGTACGACGATTCTCGGAAGCGTTGGGATTCTCTTGGTTTTTGAGTCTGCTACTTCCATAGCCGACAGCTCTCAATCGTGATGCTTTAATCCCTTCGTGTTTAACAAGATAGTCCATCGCAGCTTTAGCGCGTGCTTCACTGAGTTTTTGATTTGTTGCTGCTCTGCCTTCCGCAGAGGTGTGTCCCTCAATTAAGAGACGTAGGTCCGGATATTGATTTAGAAGAACAAAATTACTACTTTTATTTGGAATACACAATTATTTTTGCAAAAAAAGCAAGATTAGTGCATTATTTCAGATAAAGGGACTTTTACGAAGTCTCTTTGCTTCCAATATACGTGTGGAATATGTAATGTGGAATGTGTAAAGAAGATTTCGCTACCGTTATTCTCAAAGGCCCGGATGATGTCGATGTCAATGAGGCGGTCCTCATATTTTCTCATTTGTTCATTTACCATTTTCTCATTTATTGGGCTATTTGGCAATTTGGTTATTTTCTTTTTGCGGCCGAGTTGTCGTTCTATAGATTGCGTGGTGGCTAATAGTTCGAGAGGGGAGAGAATGGTATTGAATGAGGCACAGATATTGCAGAAGTCGTTCTGAGAGTCAAATCCCCATGGCTCGGAATAATAAAAAGACGACCGCTTGATGAGCGGTCCAACTTGTTCGGAAAGAAGGTCGAGCGCCTTGTTAATTGTTTCTTCCCGGTTTCCAAGATTGGCTCCAAGGCTTAAATATACGAGCATAATAGTATATAAATATCCAGATAATAACTGCTTTTCGTCTCGGGAATAACGGCTTAATCACCCACTAATCACCCACTAATCACCCACTAATCACCCACTAATCACCCACTGATGGTAAGGGAATGGTTGAGGAAGATGTGACGTAGTCAAGGGCTTTATCTGCCCAATTGACAGCAATGGGATAAACAACAGATTGTTGCTTGAGGTCCGATTGAATGAAATGAAACTGTTTGTCGAGTTTATTTACACAGAAAACAACCGCTAAAACGATAACTCCCCATTTGAGGATACCAAAAGTTGCTCCCAAAGCACGATTAATCCAGCCGAGGTTGATTGCCTTGAGCAGTTTAGACAGCAGTCTGCCAAGTATGTTGAGAACAATAGCAATTCCTAAGAAGAGTAGGGCATACGCCACTGCATCGCAAACGCCTTGCGGCCATGTAAACTGTGTCATCAGCCAAGCGGAGAAGACCTTGCCCCACAGTTTCGCTCCCACGAAACCGAAGACCACCGCCAAAATGGCGATGATCTCGGTTATAAGTCCTCTCATTATGCCTCTAACGAGACCAATGAGAAGAGGGAGTAATATGACAATGTCAAGCCACGTCATAGGTTTTCAATAGCCTTATTCGTCAGCCGGTTGAGGAATGCCTTTCTGCCATTCTTCGGGAACCCATTGCGGGACTGCACCAAGCTTTTGGCACTCAGGAAGGATGTCGCCCATATCACATGGAGTAACAGACCATTTAGCCACCGACAAGGGATAATTGCTCGAAGGCGGTTGGTCAATGTAGTAGCCTAGAACACCGGTTACGCTACCAACATATTTTGCTGCCGGCAGATAGTAATAAGCATACTTAGCATATTCTGAACACGAAACGAGCACTTTTGCGGAAGCGTCATCGTTGGTCACATAACGTGACTGCGGATAGCCTACATTACCGGTAGTAGGACCAAATACCCAAGCTTTGGTTTCAGTTTCGGGATTGCCTTCTTCAGTGCCATCCGGTTTAATCGTGTAGCGGACGCAGTCCTTCTCGCCTTGGTCGTCGCATTTGCCGTTAAAATGAACGCCGGTTACTCTAACCAAGCGACCGTCAGCCTTGCGTACGCCCTTGATGTCTTTGAAGTTTTGGAGATAGTTGGCATCCAAAGTTGCCAAATCCATTACGTCGTACACTAGTTTGCTCGGGTCTGGTTTGCCGATGAGGGTATAAGCCTCGCGGAAACGCGGAGCAGGAATACGACCGGGGGCCCAACCGACTTTCTGATTAGCACTGGAAGCCCAGATGTTGTTGTTATAAGCCGGTACACAGAGTTGCGGCTGGTTGGCATAACGTCCGATAGCCAGTCCGTTGCAACGGATAAGAATCTCCTGACCACGATGGAAGAGACCACTGGCAGAACCCATATCGACAGAGATACGCAGGTTTTGTTGGTCGTTATTCACGATCTGTTGGATAACAAGCGTCTTGTAGAAGTTGCCTCCGTAGTCATCGGTTGTGATACGTCCGCGGATATAAATGCCGGGGCCGTCTGTCGGAATAGTGTCAATGGCGAAGAAATACAAGGTATCGGTTCCATCGAAATAGACCGAACGTGTACGATACGGAGCATTTGCGGAAGCGAAGTTTCCTTTCTCCGTCATGAACTTGTCGCAGAAGTCGTTGAGGTTGTAAATCTTACCCCCTTCTTCAGCAACCATATCGATAGCTCTTTCTTCAGTAACGAAAAGTGCGTCTTCCGACGGAGCATTTGGAGTACATGCGGGCATCATGAACGCCAAAAGAGCGATAGATGCGAGTGAAATAATGATATTCTTTTTCATATTTGTGTCCTCCTATTAGAATTTGTAAGTGATTGTAGCATAGAGGTTTGGTCCCCAAGCGTAGTAGTACTTGGAGGGGAACTTCCATGCATTTGCGGTAATAGTAGAGTTCTCGCCATCAGCCACTTTCTGACGCGTGCCACGCGGGAGACGAGCCTGCTGGTAACCACCGGTCTTGAAGTTGAGGTTGTGACCGATGTTCGTAACAGAGAGGTTAATCGAGAGGGATTGACGATTCTTGAGATAAATGAGTTTACCTACGCTGAAGTCAATCATGAAGCGATTAAGCGGATTGGTAGCAGAGAGAGACTCCTGTTGATCCAACTGATTGTACGGATATTTCAGCTGATAGTTTCCGTATTTATCCAACATAGGAGTTCCGTCCTCATTCTTGAGGCGCATGTCATAGGCTTGTGTCTGGTCCTCGGTGTAGATATTGGTGTAACCGCCGTTAACAGCAGAACCATCAGCACGGATACCGGTATAGAGACCCATCATACGGCGGGAAGGAGCAACACTGAGGAAGTTCCAGTCGTAGTAGGAAACGGTAATGTCAGCAAACCACATCTTCGGGTGGAAGAAACTGAGTTTCAAGCTGGCATTGAGTTGCGGACCTTGCGATACGCGGAGACCGTTGTACATAACGGAGTCGCGCACCTCATAGATGTTCTCCTTAGTCAACATATCCGTTGCCAAGGACATTCCGTTTTCAGCAGAAGTAACTGCATAAGCGTTGCTGGTATAGCGGTGGTCGCCGATTGCGGTAAAGCCTGTGAGGGTGAAGTATGTGCCCAACTTAACGGCAACGGCAGCTTCGATACCGCAGTGACGGCGGTTGATGCCGGTAATAGCCTGGTTGACGAAGGTACGTGCCTCATCATCGTAGTAACCATTCAACTCTGAACCATTCCAGAAGCGAGTGTAGTAACCGGTAACACGACCACGAACAATCGGGTAGTTGAACTCATAAGTCAAGTCTCCGCCGACAATCTTTTCGGAAGCAGCATAGAAATCTTTGAGGTTCTTAGCCTTGTCGTGGGTGTAAATGGTCTCAATAGCGCGGTCGTGCACACGTTGTGAGATGTAAGCGTTGCGTGCCAACGGAGCACGAGTTTCTGCTATGGCGTTGAATTTCAGTTTGTTACGACCGTTGATCTTGTAGTTGAAACCAGCTTTGAATGCGGGGTCAAGGAAATAGTGTGTTTTACCATAAGCACGATTGGTCGTATAATTGCCTAATAATACGTCCTCTGCGATGTTGCCGAGATACAATGTGGCGTCATCGGGATTGATGGCAGCCAGATACCATGCACGACCATTAATCATATCGGATGAGCGTCGCATCATGGAGTAGGTGCCTTGGATTGCGTAGTAGAAATCAATCTCGTTGAACTTCCATTCGTTCTGGAACCATACTTTGGATGTTTCGATATCAATGCGGTAGTCATAACCAAAACGGTTGCCATTCTTAATAACTGCGTTGGGGTTCGCCAGATTATTCTGCTTAACGTGATTCATCTGCTCCTGGGACATTCCGATGTTGGTAGCCAACTCTTTGATATCACGGTCAGCAAATGGGTCAATGTCAATCCAGTGGTCAGCACCGAGCAGGTCATCCATCGTTTTGTAGTGGATACCTTGTGAGTATTTAGCTTCTACACCCAGTGTCATCTTGAGGTGCTCGAACTGGTCGTTCGTCCAGAGCACATTGGCGGTCGCCTCCTGAATGTCATTGTGGCGGCGCTCAACCATGTAACGTGCGAGACCATCCGGGTCAGCGTAGTTGGCAGCATAGAGCGCGTCCCAATTGATTTGAGTGGTGTTGTCGTCGCGGTTTTTCCAAAGGTCAACCAGCGTGTTGTAGCTATTCGCATCTACAGACGGACCTACGGTGTTACCATCGTTGCCAACGAACCCTTGTCCGAGATAAACGCCATTCATATCACTGCCGATGAAATTACCATATTCGAAGTGTTTACCGTCCTTTCCGTATAGCTGGTCAGAGTTGCCGTCCACAATTTGTCCGTCCCATAAGAAGGAAGGCAGGTTGCGGTAGTAGTCCGGACGCGGATCTGGCGCATTGTAGAAGTTAATAGCAGAATTTGAGTACATCGAATAGTGATAACCTACCGCAAATTTCATCTTGTTATGCTCGTTGATGTTGAGGTCAAATGAAACAATTGCGGTCGGGTCGAACGACTTCACGATACGCGAGTTGCGAATGTGCCCGTCTTGGTAGCCCCAATAGGGGTTATAGTTATTGGTTCCGGTGAGGTCATATACTTCTTGCGTTACAGCAGCGTTTTGACCACGCATTGTAGGTGCACCGAAAGTGGTGATATTCAGTCGGTTGCCGTTGTCCCAAACTTTCTCAGCCGAAACGAAATATCCGAGCGAATAGTAATTGATACCTTCGCCGATAATTCCTTTTTGAGTCGTGTAGGGCGAGAAACGGAACGCGAGTTGTGTGATTACCGACCAGCCGTTTTTGAGCGGCCCCGTTGCGTACGAAGCGCGAACAGCAGCTTTGTAGTTACGGTTTGTTCCTGCAGCACTAACTTTCCATCCTTGAGCAAAACGTGAAGCGTTCATGAGGTAGTTGGTGGATTGACCGAGATTACCAAAGGTAAAACTTGTAGCCTCCATCGGCATAACTACTTCTTTGTTACGGCTGGCGTCATTCAAACCACCCATTGAACCGAATGAGAATGTACCACGCTCTGCCGTGTTGAATGAAACGCCATTGATATACACGGTCTCATACTGTTGCTCATAGCCACGGTTGCGATAACGTGCGGTTGACCAAGCAAACGAAGTGGCGGAATTGAAAACATCAACGCTGGCAGAAGAAGCAGAAGCTTGTGCCTGTGACTTACCTTCATCATCGTTGAGGTCTTGATCCGCAATGGTCAGCAGAATCTCATCCTTAGTCTCTTTTTCGATGTTTACCGATAGTTTGACCGGATCCATTTGATTTTCCTGATTGGCTTGTAGTTGTACCAACTCAATGGTACCGTTGTAGCCTTCCGCCTCGATAACGACTTCTTCGTCCATCGGTTCGAGGTAAAGTAGCGAGAATTCACCCGACTGGTTGGTCGTGGTGGAAATGTTTTGGTTTGCCAGAGTCACGGTAGCTCCGACAATCGGTTGCGAAGTCGATTCGTCAATCAGCGTGCCTTTCAAGGAGGTTTGCGCTACTGCTAACATCGACAAACTACAAACCATTAAGGTTACGAGTGTTTTTCGCATAAAACGTAATTTTTTGGTTAATACTAAGGTTAATTATATTTATTCATTTTATCATTTACCATTTTGTCATTTAGAACTCGGCGGATTTCGGCGTACGCGGGAAGGGAATTACATCGCGGATGTTTTGCATTCCGGTTACGAAAAGCATGAGTCGCTCAAAACCGAGACCAAAACCAGCGTGAGGAGCTGCACCGAAACGGCGTGTATCCAGATACCACCACATATCCTTCATCGGAATATGGCGGCGCTCAATCTCTTCATTCAGTTTGTCCATACTTTCTTCACGGACACTTCCACCGATGATTTCGCCGATTTGCGGGAAGAGAACATCGGTTCCTTGTACCGTTTTACCGTCTTCATTGAGTTTCATATAGAAGGCTTTGATTTCCTTTGGATAGTCGGTCATGATAACAGGTTTGCGGAAATGTTCCTCCACAAGGAAACGCTCATGCTCCGATGCAAGGTCATCGCCCCAATTGCAGGGGAATTCAAACTTTTTGCCGTTTTTGATGGCTTCTTGCAGGATATTGATTCCTTCGGTGTAGGGTAGGCGGATAAAGTCTGTATTGACAACCGATTGGAGACGTTCAATGAGACCTTTGTCCACAAATTGGTTGAGGAACTGGAGGTCGTCCATACAATGCTCAAGTGCCCAACGAACGCAGAATTTGATAAAATCTTCTTCAAGATCCATCAACTCGTCCTTTTGAATAAAGGCTACCTCCGGCTCAATCATCCAAAACTCCGCGAGGTGACGAGGTGTGTTGCTATTTTCCGCGCGGAAAGTAGGACCGAAAGTATAAATCTTGCCAAGCGCCATTGCACCAAGTTCGCCTTCAAGCTGTCCGCTAACGGTCAAGGCTGCCATCTTGCCAAAAAAATCATCGGAATAATCAATTTGTCCGTTCTCGTCTTTCTTGAGATTATAGAGGTTCTTGGTGGTAACTTGGAACATCTGGCCTGCACCTTCGCAGTCGGAAGCCGTAATGAGCGGAGTATGGAAATAGAAATAGCCGTGCTCATGGAAATACGTGTGAATCGCCATTGCCATGTGGTGACGAATGCGGAATACGGCACCAAAGGTATTCGTGCGGGGACGAAGATGGGCAATCGTGCGGAGATATTCCATTGACAAACCTTTCTTCTGCAACGGATACTGCTCGGGGTCTGCTGTGCCATAAACCTCTAATTCCGAGAGCTGGATTTCCACATCCTGCCCTGCGCCTTGTGATGGCACGAGAATACCGGTTGCCGAGATACAGGAACCGGTAGTAACGGGTTTGAGTTGTTCCTCGGGGAATTTTGTGAGGTCCACGACAATCTGTATATTCTTAATTGTTGAGCCATCGTTGAGGGCGATAAAACTTACCGCTTTGTTTCCACGGCGACTACGTACCCAACCTCGGACATTGATGGGTTCGTTGAATTGTTTGCTCTTTAGAGCGTCAATGATTACTGTTCTTTGTATCATGTGAAATGTTTATTATCTGTTGTCAATTACCCTTTAAAACGGCATTGGTTTGCCATTATCTTGTGTTGCACCATCGGGGGACATCGTGCTATTCATTCTTGAACTGATTGTCACATTTCCCGCAGTTGGCAGTGGTGTTAAATCATCATCGAATGTCTCGTCCTCATTTTGGAACTTCGCGAATTTTGAACGGAAGCGTAGCCAGATGGAATCGGTAGCACCGTTACGGTGTTTTGCCACGATGATTTGTCCCAGGCCGCGAAGGTCTTTGCCGGTCTTCTCATCGTTGTAAAGATGGTAGTACTCCGGACGATGGATGAAGCAAACCATATCGGCGTCCTGCTCAATCGCGCCGGACTCGCGCAAGTCGCTCAATTGCGGTGTTTTGCCTTCTACTCCCGTGCGGGACTCTACATTACGGTTTAACTGCGATAGTGCAATAATCGGAATATCCAGTTCCTTTGCTAATGCTTTCAGGTTACGAGAAACAATACTGATTTCCTGCTCGCGGCTACCGAAGTTCATGCCTTGGGCGTTCATCAACTGCAAGTAGTCAATAACAATAAGTTCAACCTTATGCTCGCGTACCAGTTTGCGTGCTTTTGAGCGCAACTCGAATACGGACAAACTCGGTGTGTCGTCCAAATAAATCGGTTTACCGCGGAGTTCGTTCACTTTGTATTCCAATTGTGCCCATTCAGCATCAGTCAGTTTACCGTTCTTAATCTTGTCGCCTTCAATTTCGCAGACGTTCATTATGAGACGGTTTCCCAACTGAACATTAGACATTTCAAGCGAGAACATCGCCACAGGAATATTGTAATGGACAGCCATGTTCTTTACCATTGACAGTACGAACGCTGTTTTACCCATCGCCGGACGAGCTGCTATAATAATAAGGTCTGATTTCTGCCAACCGGAAGTAATCTTGTCCAATTCCTTGAATCCGGAAGGAACACCTGAGATGTTACCTTCATTTTTAGAGGCCTTGTGAATGCGTGCAAATGCCTCTTCAATGACGGGATCTATATGTACTACATCACGTTTCTGGGCACGTTGACTAATCTCGAAGATACCGGCTTCCGCCATTTGCATCAGTTCGTCCACATCCTGTGTTTCATCATAGGCTTGCTCTTCCATCTTGGCAGCCATACTGATGAGGTCACGTGCTGTCGCCTTTTGCGCTACGATTTGTGCGTGGTAACGCAAATGGGCAGTAGAGGCAACTTGCCGACTCAATTCGCTCAAATACAACGCACCACCGGCCTCTGCAAGCGTTCCTTGGGTCTTCAGTTTCTCGGCAACAGAAAGCACATCAATCGGCTGATCCTTTGCTGCTAAGGCACGAATAGCCTCAAATACCAAACGGTTCTGGTCTTTGTAAAACGACTCGGGACGCAATAAATCTGCTACGGTTGCGTAGGCATCTTTCTCAATCATTAACGCACCCAATACCGAACTTTCCAGTTCAGGTGCTTGAGGTGGTAACTTGCCGAGGTCGTTTGGACCTACTTGGGGTGTTGCTGGTTTATTATTTTTTCTTGGCGTAGGCATCTAATAAATTATTCGCTGCTATAAAACTTGACAATTCATTGTTCAATACTTTTCTTTCGGCTTCGGCTGTCAAACGCTCCATTTCTTCGTTTTGATAGAAACCGTTTAGTAAGGCGGCATTGATGGTTTCGTACATCCAGTATTTGGCTTGCTCGGTACGATGATGGTCAAAATAGCCATTTTTCTTTGTGAATGCAATATATTCCTCCACATTTTGCCACACATCCATAACGCCTGTATGGTCAATCGACGAGCAACAAATGGCATCCGGCTTCCAGCCTGATTCGGAAGGAGGAAAGAGCATCAGCGCATTGCGGAAACTTACGCGCGCGGCGCGCGCACGCTCAATATTATTTCCGTCGCACTTATTAATGGCAATACCATCTGCCATCTCCATAATTCCTCGTTTTATTCCTTGTAACTCGTCTCCGGTTCCGGTCACTTGCAACAACAGGAAATAATCCACCATCGAGTGGGCAGCTGTTTCGCTCTGTCCTACACCTACTGTTTCAACAAGTATGGTGTCAAATCCTGCGGCTTCGCATAGCACAATAGTCTCGCGGGTTTTGCGTGCTACTCCTCCCAACGAACCTGCAGACGGGGAAGGCCGTATGAACGCATTCGCTTGGGTGGAAAGTTCGTTCATACGGGTCTTGTCACCCAAAATACTACCTTTCGAACGCTCTGACGATGGGTCTATTGCCAATACCGCAAGATGTTTACCTTCGCGGCAAAGCTCTGTGCCCAACGCCTCTATAAATGTGGACTTCCCTGCCCCCGGTACACCTGTGATACCCAATCGGATAGAGTTACCCGAGTAGGGTAGGCACATCTCAATCACTTTCTGTGCGATGGCTTGGTCAGCAGCAAGATTTGATTCTACCAATGTTACTGCCTGCCCAAGGATAGAAATATCGCCATTACGAATACCCTCAAAATATTCTTGGGCACTCAGCGAGCGCTTTTTGCGCTTGAATGTGGCATACGGGTTCACGGACGGCAGATTCTGCACGCCCTCATTGACCGTTAGTCCTTTATATTGTTTGTCGTTCTCAGGATGTTGCATCTTATTGAACAGTCCAATTTACTTTCACCGGTTTCTTCGGCTGGTTCGGGTCGTTGGTGATAATCAGAATCTCGCGGCTATAAGCACCTGCAGGCATCGGAGCCCCGTCCATAATAGCCGTCAACTCTATCTTGATTTCGCCTTTTTTACCAGATTTAATAGCACCCTTCGGAGCTAATACACTCATAAATTCGTTGGCGTTATAGGCACGACGAACAACCAATCCGTTTACGCCCACATTCTGGAAGAACAAAGATTTCTTCACTTTCTTGCCTGCCGCAACGGTTCCAAGGTCAATTGCATCTTCAATTTCCAAAATCGGAGCCTGTTGACGATCGGCTACGCTCATATTCGAGAAATCCTCGTCCACTTCGGCTTTGAAACTCAGTTTATACTCGTCAGTATGAATAGCCTTTCCGTTAACCTCTACGTATGCAGCCAATTCTACAGGACCATAAAGTTTGCAGGCCTGTGAATCAAATACAAACATCAACTTACCGGTTTCATTCTTCTGAACGGTACCATTCGTTACTTGCGAAATCAGGAAGTTATCTTCAGCACGCGTAGCCAAATCAACGGTAAGCTCATGGTCTGTATGGTTCGCGTACTCAATCTCATGATTGATTTTTTGACCTTTCTTGACGGTCCCGAAGTTGACAGAATTGGCTTTCATGCTCAATTCACCCATCTGTACGGGATATTGATTTACCGGTTTTGCAGGCTTTGGAATAACCTCTCCCTTGATATACACACGAGTTGTTGCCTCAGTCGCATTCGATGTGATAGTCACGGTTTTTTGGAAGCGACCGGGACGGCCGTTCGGGTTATATGTTACGGTTATTTGTCCGGTTTGTCCCGGCTCAATCGGTTCGCGAGTCCATTTCGGAGTGGTGCAACCACAACTCGCACGTACATTCGATAATACCAACGGCTCCATTCCTTCGTTCTTAAACTCAAACACGGTCGTTACGCGACCATCTGCCTCATTAATCTTACCGAAATCATGTTCGGTCGTCTTAAAGGTGATGACAGGCTGTTGGGCCATCATCGCCACAGCGCAAAGCGCTAAAGTCATTACTGACAAAATCTTTTTCATACTATCTGTTATTTTTGTTGTTATTTTGTTGCTTTATGGGCACTTACAATCTCCGGCATTGCCGTGAGAGCCTTAAATAAATCTTCCAATTCCCGCCGGTCATACACATACACATCCATCGTGCCGTTAATAATACCGTCTTCAGACGTGATATGTATCTCGCGCAGGTTGATGTGAAACTCGGTGGATACTATCGCAATCACTTTCGACAATACACCGAACTTATCTATTCCGCGAATCTCTATATGTTCCACAAACGATTGTACGCGATGGGTGTTCCATGTTGCCGCACAAATCTGTTTGCCGTGCGAACTCTTCAATTTCAATGCCTCAGGGCAGTCTATCATATGAATATGCACCATGCCCTTCTCATCCACATAACCCAGCACTTCATCCCCCGGAATCGGATGGCAGCAGTCCGCCAATACATAATCGCGTCCTAATGCTTCATCCGTCAGCACAATCTTTTTAATCTGTGTCGGCTTTGCCGGAGTCTGTTCCTCTTGATGTTCCTGCGAATCGTCCTTGCTGAACGGATTAAGCCGCTTCCAAATGCTCTTTTTGCTTTTGGGGAACGCCACTTGTTGGAAATTATCCAAACGTATCGTTCCTTTTCCGATTTGCAAATACAGGTCGTTCGGCTGCGTCAAGTGGTAATAATTCAATGTCCGCTGCAGCACCATATCGTGCATGTCTGTAGCCTTGTACATCATCAGCGCATCGTTGAACAACTTCTCTCCGTTACGTATCAGCGCACGCTCCTCACGGCGGAAATACTGCCTTAGACACGCAAGCGCTTTCGCTGTTGTCACCATATTCAACCACTCCGGCTGCGGGTGTTGCGAACTTGATGTCATAATCTCCACTTGGTCGCCGCCTTTCAGCACGTATGACATTGGTTGCAGCTCGTGGTTTATCTTTGCGCCGATACAATGTTCGCCCAGTTGGGAGTGCAACATGAATGCCAAATCCAACGCCGTCGAACCTTGAGGCATGGTTTTGATGTCGCCGCCGGGCGTAAATACAAACACCTCGTGCGCAAACAGATTCAACTTAAATGTATCAAGGAACTCTATCGCATTCGGCTCGGGATTTTCGAGAATCTCTTTTATCGTCCGCAACCACTTGTCCAACTCGTTCTCGCCTCGTTCGCCGGATTTGTATTTCCAATGCGCCGCCAATCCGCGTTCCGCTATCTCATGCATCCGTTGGGTACGTATCTGCACCTCTATCCACTGGCCGTTCGGCGCCATTACCGTTATATGCAATGCCTCATAACCATTCGCTTTCGGAGTGCTTATCCAGTCCCTAATTCGCTCAGGATGAGGACGGTAAATCTCCGTAATTGCCGAATAAATCATCCAACACTGGTCCTTTTCCGATAATCCTTCATGCGGCGTGAAGATAATTCGGACGGCCATCAAATCATACACGTTCTCGAACGGAATGTTCTTGTCGCGCATCTTGCGATACACCGAATAAACCGACTTGATTCGTGCCGTCATCGTATATTCGTAACCCATCTTCTCCAACTGGTCTTTGATGGGTTGCGCAAATGCTTCGTAACTCTCTTCCTGCGTCTTTTGTACGGCCGCTAACTTCGTCTCAATCTCTTTGTAGGTATCCGGATGTTCGTACTTGAAACTCAAGTTCTCCAGCTCGCTCTTAATCGGGAACAATCCCAGTCGGTGTGCTAAAGGCGCGTATATATATTGGGTCTCTCCGGCTATCTTGTGTTGTTTCTCTTTCGGCTGTGAGGCCAATGTTCGCATATTGTGCAACCGGTCTGCAATCTTCACCAGCACGACGCGAATATCGTCACTCATCGTCAGAAGCAGCTTTCGGAAATTCTCCGCCTGTTCACTTGCCTGACTGCCGAATACACCGCCGCTAATCTTCGTCAACCCATCTACAATCAGCGCAATCTTATCCCCGAACAAACGCTGGATATCCTCAGTCGTATAGTCTGTGTCTTCCACCACATCATGCAACAGCGCCGCACAGATACTGGTCGAACCCAAACCAATCTCCTTCACTACAATCGTTGCCACCGCAATAGGGTGGAGAATATACGGCTCGCCGGACAATCGTCTCACACCATGATGCGCCTGATTCGCAAAAGCAAATGCGCGACGAATAAGCTCGACATTCTGACGGGTCTTCTCTTCCCGCACTTCCGGAGATTCCCCGGCAAAACGGTCGGAACCCTTCGCTTGACGCTCCAGATAAGCTTCCACAATCACTTCAAACTGCTCTTGAATGTGTTGCTCTTCCTCCTGTGTAAATACATTATCAGCCATAAAAAGCCTAAAATCGCGCAAAGTTACTGCTTTTTTTTGATATACGCAAATAATATGCGTATTTTTTGTAAAAAAATAAATTTTCTCATATTTTCTTGCATATTTCATAAATTTGTTGTACCTTTGCGCCCAAATATGTTTTTGGGTATCGAAACGCAACAATCACATAGAAAATCTCCTTGGCTTTGGGTGCCGAGTTTGTATTTCGCCGAAGGCGTACCATATGTGCTGGTAAACACAGTCTCCGTGCTCATGTTCGCTAAAATGGGCGTCCCAAACGACCAACTCGCGTTCTTTACCACCTTGTTATATTTCCCTTGGTTCCTCAAAGGCTTGTGGAGCCCGATTGTGGATGTTATCCGCACCAAACGCTGGTGGATTATTGCCATGCAGATCCTCATGACTGCGCTCTGCGCCTTGTTGGTTATAACGCTCCCACATCCTGAATCCGAAATGATGGCTGCCAAAACGACGCCGGTTAGCCTTTTCTGGCTGACATTAGTCCTTTTTATTATTACCGCTTTCGCTTCTGCCACCCACGATATAGCTGCTGACGGCTACTATATGTTGGCGCACGATTCTGGTAGTCAGGCACGATTTATCGGTATCCGCTCTACATTCTATCGGATTGCAACCATTTTCGGGCAAAGCATTCTGGTGGCTATTGCCGGAATCGTTGAGAATAATACTGGAAATATCCCGTTCTCTTGGCAAGTCGCGCTCGGGGCGGCAGCCGTAACGCTCTGTCTTATAACGCTTTACCATCTGTTTACCTTACCGAAAGTGGAAGAACAAATGGCAAATGACCAATCGCAAGTGTCAACTGACAAACCGCAATTATCCATCGGAAAAGCCTTTGCTACCTTCTTTACCAAGCCCGGTATCTTGTTGGCAATTCTCTTTATGCTCTTGTACCGCTTGCCCGAAGGATTGCTTGTTAAATTAAGTTTACCTTTCCTGACTGATTCACAGGAAGTTATCCTGCGTGATGGGCAGATTTTCGGTGGAGGATTAGGACTCTCAACCTTAGAGGTTGGTTTGCTTTATGGCGGCGCTGGAATGATATTCTTGTTGATAGGTGGAATACTCGGAGGAATTTATATTTCCCGTCATGGGCTTAAACGTTCGCTTTGGCTGATGGCGGCGACGTTGACTATTCCGAACTTGGTCTATGTGTACATGAGTGCCGCTTTGCCGTCGAATCTTTGGCTGATAGGTTCAGTAATCGCTTTGGAGCAGTTCGGCTATGGTTTCGGCTTTACCGCGTATATGATGTATATGATGTATTTTTCGCAGCGGACAGACGGCGGCGAAGAGCAAGGTAATAACGATAATTACGCAACTTCGCACTATGCCATTTGTACGGCATTTATGGCGTTGAGTATGATGCTTCCTGGATTCGTGGCTGGCAAAATAGAATTGGCAGTAGGGTATAATATTTTCTTCTGGATTGCAATTGCCTGCTCGCTAACAACGGTTTTGGTTACTTACCTTGTACGCCGCCAAGTCGATGCAGATTATGGAAAGAAAAATAGCTGAAAAAGTTCCTTATCTTTCCCGAACCAAAGACGTAATATACACGATAGATATACGATAGATACACGATAGATAACATCGCCACTACTTAGAAACGACTTAAAAACAATATAAAAATGACAAAACGAATTATTCCTGACACAATTACATGTTGCAATCTCCTTTGCGGAGCCGCCGCAACATACATGGCAACCCAAAACGCTTTCATCTTGGCGTTTGGGCTAATCCTTTGTGGAGCATTCTTTGATTTCTTCGATGGCTTGTCGGCTCGTGCACTCAATGCACCAAGTAAGATTGGCATCGAACTTGACTCCCTTGCAGATGATATCACTTTCGGTCTGGCTCCTGCTATGATGGTTTTTTGTTACTTAAAGCCTATTCTCGGTTGGTGGTCGCTCGTGGCGCTCATTATGGCTGCCTTCTCTGCTTTACGTCTTGCCAAGTTCAATGTCGATGAACGCCAGACAACTTCCTTCATTGGCCTCGCAACGCCGGCAAACGCTATCTTCTGGGGTGGTCTTTGCAGTATGCCTTATGCGATGACGGCACCTGTTTGGGTACCTTGGACAATGCTGGCGATGACGCTTGTCAGTTCTTATCTCCTTGTGGCTGAAATACCTTTCTTCTCGCTCAAGTTCCATGATTTCAGTTGGAAGAATAACTTTGACAAATATATTTTCCTTATCGGCAACGTCATTCTCATCGCTTTCTGTATTACGAAAGCTGCTATTACGCATCATTGGGAGTTCGCGTTTTTTGCAGGTGCAGCAGTTATTGTTTGGTACGTGGTGCTGAATTTGTTGACGAACATTATAATAAAAAAATAATAACACTAAATAAATAACAGCCATGAAAAAACTTTTATCACTTATTATGGGCGTCTTTGTTGCCCTAACGCTTTTGGCAGAACAAATGCCCGAAGGCTATTACAATGCCATCAACGGCAAAAAAGATGCTGCACTCAAAACGGCCATTCATAAAATCATCTGTGGTGGTCAACGTTATGATTACGGCTCGCAAGGTGACGGAAATCACACCAAAGCCAAAGTGGATGATTGTACCGGCGATACACTTCACAGAGAAGGAGATTTCCGTTATGGCACATGGTCTGCTTACCCATATACGGACTTTGCTTCTGATGGTACAATCTGGGACATGTATTCCAACATCAAGCGCTACCTGCCTATCAATGGCGGAAGTGCGGCAAGTATGGATATTGAGCACTCCCTTCCTAAAAGCTGGTGGGGTGGAGAAAAAGGTTGCTATAGTGCTTACTCGGATCTCTATCTGCTCAATCCTGCTGATCACGCAACGAATGTGGATAAATCTAACTTCCCTCCGGGTTCCCTGTCCGATTCTTCAAAAGTGAATAATGGTGTCTTCTTTATGGGGCAAGATAAAACGTGGGGAGGTTTGGCGTTTGATGTGATTGATGAATACAAAGGTGATTTTGCCCGTGCATATTTCTATACAGCTACTGCATACGAGCATCTTAACTGGGTTGCAGATTATAAGAAATATATCAACAACGATTCCTATCTCGCCTTTACGGACCATTTGATTGAAGTCCTCCTTGCTTGGCATCGTATAGATCCGGTTAGCGAAAAAGAAGTGAACCGTATGGAGGCAGTTTCATCTATCCAACACAACCGTAATGCCTTTATTGAATATCCTGAACTTGTTGAATATATCTGGGGTAACAAAAAAGGGGAAACCGTGGATTTGTCTAAACTCTCTTGCACTACGGATGGTACTTACCTGTTCCCCATTAGTTCGGCCAATCCATTGGCGCACGAGGCTACACAAATCAAGAAAGATAGTTTCTTGGCGAGTTGGAGTGATAGTGGTTCAGATGAATATGAACTCAATGTCTTTGAGCGCATAGAATCAGGTAAGAATGACACACTCTTTGCTATATACGGCATGAACGGTGCGGCTCTCAAAGCACACACAGACACAATGACTTTGCATAAAGCCAATGGCGATGTCATAACTTCTTCTTCTGGTATTACAAATGGTAGTTATGCAATAATATTTGGTACAAAAACAGAAACGCGCTATTTCCTCATTCAAAATATAGATTTCACAGAGCCGGCTGAATTAGTTGTAAAATGTGCCATCTCAAAAGACGATAAAACCCCGCAGCAAATGGTGGTTTCGGCTGACGATAAGGAAATAAAAACCATCACGCTGACAGCCAATGACTCCTTCCCGCGCTTCAATATCCCAGCCGGTACAAAGGTTATCAAAATAACAGCGCTTAAAGGAAATCGCCTCTCCGTACACCAGCTTTTCGTCCTTCGTGGTGATTACAAGGTTGAAGAAAAATCAATTGAAGGCTTCCCTGTTAAGCTTTCTCAACTGTCGTATCTTGTCAAGACTCCGTTTGATAAAGGAGACGTACTATATTACCGTGTGACGCCCAAAGGTTTGCGAGCGACAAATACAGTCAAAGTGATTGGAACAGGACCGGAGCCGCAAGCGATAGAGGTGCTAGAAGAACCGTTTTATACTGATGTGCAAAAGGTTTTCCTAAACGGCGCACTCATCATAATACGAAACGGAGAAAAATATAGTGTGATGGGTCAACGCCTACAATAACTCTCATGCGAAACATCGTAAAACAAAATAGTATCTTTATCGGACTATGCCTATTATCCATTATTATAATAGGTGTAGTCCTTCTCTGTGTCCCCAAAGCAGAATTACATTTGTGGCTCAATCAGTACCACTCCCCGTTCTTAAACGGTTTCTTCCGTGGTTATACCGTACTTGCTGAGTGGGTGCCTTATGTGTTTGTCGTTTTGCTATTATTCTACCGTTTCGGTTGGAGTGCCTTCCTGCTTGCAAATCTCCTCATTAGCGGACTAATAGGGCAGGGACTGAAGTATCTCTTTGATACCGATCGCCCTCTGACGTGGTTCGCTAACAACTATCCGGACATCCAACTCCAATTGGTTGATGGTGTACACATGAGTAAGTTCTATTCCTGCCCATCCGGACATACCATTACCTTCTTTGTGCTGTTTTTTACACTATGTATAATCATTACGAACTATTTTTCAGTAGAATCAACTTACAAAACGACAAAACTTAGCAAAAACATAGCCACGCAAGTAGTTTGCTTCCTTTTGGCACTTACAGGAGCTTATTCTCGCATCTATTTAAGCCAACATTTTGCAGTAGATATATGGGCAGGAATTATCATCGCTTTGCTTGTTACGATACTCCTTTCAGCCTTTTTACCCCTCATTTCTGATAAAAAATGGTATAAAATGCATTTTTTTGCAAAAAAAACACAAAAAAATTTGGTGGATTAAAAAAAAAGCAGTACTTTTGCACCCGCTTTCGAAAAGAAAGGGCGTTTAGCTCAGCTGGTTTAGAGCATCTGCCCTACAAGCAGAGGGTCCGCGGTTCGAATCCGTGAACGCCCACAAAGAGAGGTGCTACACAGCGCCTCTCTTATTTTTTGAGGAAAAACTATGATAACATTTATACTCTCACTTATTGCCCTGATTGTCGGCTACCTCATTTATGGTGCCTTCGTCGAAAAAGTTTTTGGTATTGACGATAAAGCCGCTACTCCTGCTACCACTAAAACGGATGGAGTGGACTTTGTGCCCATGAAGCCGTGGCGCATCTTCCTTGTCCAGTTCCTTAACATCGCAGGCCTTGGACCTATCTTTGGTGCTATAATGGGTATATTCTTTGGCCCGGCCGCCTTCCTGTGGATTGTATTCGGAACAATCTTTGCCGGTGGCGTACATGACTTTCTTAGTGGAATGCTTTCTATCCGCAAGGGTGGTGTTTCGCTTCCTGATATTATTGGTGATGAACTCGGCAATGGTATCAAACTCTTCATGCGAATTCTGTCGTTGGTATTGCTTATTTTACTGACGACAACTTTCCTTAGCGGCCCTGCTACTTTGTTGCAAGGGCTTGCCGCGCTGCCGGTGATGCCTTTCCAAGGGCATACAATCCCGATTGTATGGGTGTTGATAATTTTTGCTTATTATACTTTGGCAACTGTCCTTCCGGTTGATAAACTCATAGGTCGTTTTTATCCTATCTTTGGCGGAATATTGTTGTTTATGGGATTGGGCATTATGATTGTCCTGCTTGGTTGGCATAGTGCTGAAATGCCTGAACTGACAGATGGATTGTATAATCGTCAGACTAATGGATTGCCGCTCTTCCCGATGATGTTTGTCTCAATCGCTTGTGGTGCCATTTCAGGCTTTCACGGCACGCAATCACCTATTATGGCACGTTGTGTGACGAACGAAAGACAAGGAAGAATCATCTTTTACGGTGCTATGGTTGCAGAAGGCATATTGGCACTTATTTGGGCTGCTGCCGCAGGAACATTCTTTGCTGACCCCGAAAAAGGACTCTATGGTATTGATGGTCTTCAAGCTTTTGCTGCCCAACACCAGGGAGAGAATATTGCCGCTCTTGTTATAGACCGAGTCAGTCGTTCATGGTTAGGCGTTGTCGGTGGAATACTTGCTATTATTGGCGTTATTGCAGCCCCGATTACGAGCGGGGATACCGCTTTGCGTAGTGCACGGCTCATTGTTGCTGATTTCCTCAAACTTAGCCAACGTCCTATCAAAACACGTCTATTAATTGCTTTGCCGCTTTTCTGCTGCGTTTTTGCTATGGTATTTGTGGATTTCAATATCGTATGGCGGTACTTCGCATGGACCAATCAAACGCTGGCAGTGTTTACACTTTGGGCAGGAACAGTATTCCTCTTTAAGAAAAGCAGTTACAAATGGGGATATATAATATCACTTGTTCCGGCACTCTTTATGACGATGGTAAGTGCTTCATATATCTTCATTGCACCTGAAGGTTTCCGCTTTGCCGCTCATGGTTTGAGTTGGTTGGCATATTTGATAGCTGCAGTCATAACTATTTCATTATTAATCGTCTTCACCATTTGGGCAAAAAAGTATGATACAGCACGCTGATTTTGTTATATCCAGTCCTGATGTGGCGATGTGTCCCAAAAGCACCTTGCCTGAATATGCCTTTATAGGTCGTTCCAATGTGGGAAAGTCTTCGCTTATCAATATGCTTTGCCACAATCCCAAACTGGCAAAGACTTCGCAAAAACCCGGTAAAACGTTGTTAATCAATCATTTCCTTATTGATAATAAATGGCATTTGGTAGATTTGCCCGGTTACGGCTTTGCCCAAACGGGACAAAAACAACGTGAACAGCTCCGTAAGATGATTGAGCGATATTGCTTATTGCGTGAGCAACTTGTCAGTCTCTTTGTGCTGGTGGATTGCCGTCTTGCTCCGCAGAAGATTGACCTTGAGTTTATGACGTGGCTTGGAGAGAATGAAGTGCCATTTGCTATTGTATTTACCAAAGCGGATAAGGTCGGCAAAGGACGTCTAAGCGAGAACGTCGGAGCATACAAGCAAACACTTCTCCAAACGTGGGAAGAGTTGCCGCCTATATTTATTACTTCTGCAGAGAAAGGTGATGGCGAAACTGAACTAATCAACTATATTGAATCTATCAATGCTGATTTGGGAAAATAACGAAGACATCCGCCTGATTTCGTGTGCCAATAACCGTCGCGAAATACAAAAGGCGTTGGACGACTGCCGTGAAGAGCGCCGTCCCTATGTCTTTATAACCCCTACTATGCGCGAAATAATCCAACTCAATCGTATTTTGGTGCCCGTGACGATGTTGGAGGAAGAGACATATAAAGCAGAAATATGTACTTACCTTGCCCGCAAGACTGGTGCACACCTTATACTGTTAAAGGCGCATGATTATGGTTCACACGCTCAACAAAACGTCAATCGTATTAAAACGCGTATAGAGTCTGTATCTGCGAAAACCGGCACCTCCATTTCCTATGAGATTCAGGAGGCCCGCAAAGATAGTTTTTCGCTCTATAAGGAAGCGGTTGAACGCCAATCTGAGACCGGACACCAACTCCTTGTGCTTACTGCATCTCGCGAATATGGCTTGGACGATATTCTTTTTGGTCCGCCTGAACGTCATGCCATTCAGCGTAGTCAGGTTCCTGTAATGCTCATCAACCCGCGTGCGGACTTATTCAGCCTTTGTGACTAATGAAACGTAATGCTCTCATATTCTGTCTTTTATTTGTCTGCTTGGCGGGCTTGTTCGTGCTGAATATCTGTTCTGGTAGTGTCTGGTTACTTTCGGACGGATTGTGGGCGAAAGGTGAAGGCCTGACCAATCTTGGTCAGCAATTGTTTATTAATCTTCGTTTACCACGTGCAATAACAGCTATATTGGCGGGAGTGTCCTTATCTGTTAGTGGCTTGATGATGCAGACACTTTTCCGCAATCCTTTAGCCGGACCCTATATTTTAGGTGTCAGTAGTGGTGCCGGATTAGGTGTCGCTTTGGTCACGATGGGAGCGACTATGACCGGTTTGCGTCTTCTTGCCTTTGGGCAAGTAGCAATAGCAGCAGCGGCAGTATTAGGTGCTTTGGCTGTTTTACTTCTTGTTTTGGCGGTAGCGCGCAAGGTTAAAAATAATGTCAGCCTGCTGATAGTTGGTTTGATGATTGGTTCGATTGCAGGTGCTTTGGTTAATTTGATACAGAACTTCGCCAATCCGGATGCCCTCAAACTATTTATTGTATGGACGCTTGGCTCGCTTTCTGCTGTTGGTTGGACAGAACTGCTAATTCTATTCATCACCATCCTTGTCGGTGCAATTATTGTTTTATTCCTTGTTAAGCCGCTTAATGGTTTGTTGCTGGGAGAGAACTATGCCCGCTCTTTGGGCGTAAATGTAGAGCGTACACGTACATTCATTGTTGTTGCCACTTGTTTGCTTGCAGGCGGAATAACGGCATTCTGCGGCCCAATAGCCTTTGTGGGTGTTGCCGTTCCGCATATTGCCAGAGGTTTATTCCAGACCTCAAATCATCGAATCACAGTGGCTGCTTCTGCACTTCTTGGAGCGAATCTGCTCCTTGTTTGTGACATTCTGTGTAATGCGTTTACGTATCCACTGCCTATTTCAACAATGAGCGCCCTTTTCGGAGCGCCCATCATCATTTGGATAATTGTCAAAAAGTAATCAATTTTGTTGTACACGGATACTCTCATCGTGAAGAGCCTCCATTATGGTGCGCACAGAATGTGCAGATAGATTGTGCAGTTGTGCCCAATTGAGTCGTTTTTTTAGAATGTCATCAAAGCGGGTCGGTTGCACAACCTCTATTTGATGTTCTTTCTTAAAAGCACCGATTTGCTTACTTACTTCCATTCGGCATGCAATCGTTTCCCAAAGGGCATCATCCACTTCATCCATCATCCGTCTCAACCAGCGTAGTTCGAGAGGTGTATCTGCTGAAGGGGTGCAATTTGCAGTTGACAGCATACTGCTGAATAGTTCATCCGGCGTGATTTGCTGTTTGGCATCGGAAAGCGCTTCTTTCGGGCAATCATGCACTTCTATCATCAAACCGTCATATTCCAATTCCTGAGCAATATGGCATAGTTCTGTAATTTTCTTTGCATCGCCGCTCATGTGGCTCGGGTCAAGCAGTAACGGCACTTCCGGCATTGCTTGGCGCAGTTTATATGCCATTGCCCAGCATGGTTTGTGGTTACAGCCGCGATGCACAGCATATACCGGCAGTTCTGTCTTTTGCAGGCGTTGGATATTGCCAATCCATAATGCGGCATCTTCATTGACGGGATTTTTGATGAATATTCCTTTCAGCCCTTGCGGGTTCGCTGTAATAGTATCCGCCAGCGTTTGAACCAAAATCGGATTGGCGCTGGTACGGGCACCTAACCATAGGTAATCTATACCTGCCGAAAGCGCTTTTTGAACCTGTTCAGATGAAGAAACTTCCGTTGCGACGGGCAAGTTATAGTCCCTCTTAACTCGTTGGAGCCATTTCAAACCAATATCGCCTACACCCTGAAAAGTATTAGGTGAAGTGCGTGGTTTCCAGATGCCTGCACGGAAAATGAAAGGCGTTTTTGTGCCGCTTGAAAGCCGCTGTGCAATGCGGAGAGCTTGTTCTTCACTCTCCGCAGCACATGGTCCTAATATGGTTAATCGTTGCTTAATGGTAGTGTAATATCTAACCAATAACTAACTTATAACTAACTTAAGGCAGTAATAGCGGCTTGCAAAGCTGCAATTCGTTGTTCAGCGTCGGCTTTCTTTTTGCGCTCCAGTTCCACGATTTCGGGTTTGGCGTTAGCCACGAAGCGTTCGTTGTTCAGTTTCGCCATGACACCGCGCAGGAAACCTTCCTGGTGCGCCAAGTCTGCTTGGAGTTTCTTGAGCTCTTCTTCGACGTTGATGAAGTTGTCCATCGGAACAGCGTATTCAGTCGTGCCGACGATGAAGCAAGCGCTATTAGGAGCTTTCTCGCTTCCGTTAACAACTTCACAGTTTGCCAGTTTGCTAACCAACGCGTCCAACTCTTTCGGACTGATGAGCGTCAGTTTCTCTTTTGGAGCGATATTTTTCGAGGCGCGTACATTACGTACACCTGCCACGATTTCCTTGATTTCCTCGATGGATGCAAGGATCTCTGTATTTCCGTTATTCGGGAATTCCGAAATCGTTGAGGTCATAATGCTCTCGCCCTCTTTACGCTCGTAGAGATTCTGCCACAATTCCTCTGTGATAAACGGCATAAAAGGATGCAACAGGCGCAGCAGTTGGTCAAAGAACGACAAGGTCTGCTCGTACGTTTTGCTGTCCATCGGCTGCTGATAAGCCGGCTTAATCATCTCCAAATACCAGCCGCTGAACTCATCACAGTACAATTTGTAGATAGCCATCAACGCTTCGCTGAGACGGTATTTATGCAGCAAATCAGCCACTTCAGCACTTTGTTCCTGCAATTTTGCGGCAAACCACTCTGTGGCTGTCTTGCTGGTTTGAGGTTGCTCGAAGTCCTTGACTTCCAGTCCTTTAATCATACGGAAGCAGTTCCAAATCTTATTGCAGAAGTTACGTCCTTGCTCGCACAGCGAATCATCGTACAGAATATCGTTTCCAGCAGGTGCGCAAAGCAAAATACCCATACGCACACCATCCGCACCGTAGCGTTCAATCAAATCCAGCGGGTCAGGACTATTTCCAAGCGATTTGGACATCTTCCGACCGAGCTTGTCGCGTACGATACCGGTAAAATACACATGCTTGAACGGCATTTTGCCCATGTATTCGTAACCCGCCATAATCATACGAGCCACCCAGAAGAAGATGATATCCGGTCCCGTTACCAAATCGGCAGTAGGGTAGTAGTACTGAATCTCTTTGTTGTCCGGGTCTTCTATGCCGTTGAACAGGCTAATCGGCCACAACCAAGAGCTGAACCACGTATCCAAAGCACCTTCGTCTTGCACGTAATTGCCTTCGGGAGCGGTCTCGGAAACGACAATCTTGTCCGCAGGATAGTTCTCCAAGCCGGTTTCGGCGAGAATAGCTGCATCATAGTATGCCGGAATCCGGTGTCCCCACCACAATTGGCGACTGATACACCAGTCTTTGATATTCTCCAACCAGTTACGATACGTGTTTTTGTATTTGACGGGGTAGAACTCAATCTCATCCTTCATCACAGGCGGCAGAGCGATATCCGCAAAGTGCTTCATGCGGATGAACCATTGCAGACTCAAGCGCGGTTCAATAGGCACATTCGTACGCTCCGAATATCCGACCTTGTTGTCGTAGTCCTCAATCTTCTCAACAAGGTTGAGTGCCTGAAGGTCTTCAATAATAACTTTACGGCAATCAAAGCGGTCCATGCCATGGTATTTTCGCACATTCGGTTGCAACTCTTCCTCCATGGTATCCATGTTCAGATGAGCGTCCGGTGTAAAGATATCAATGGCCCGAAGATTGTGTATCTGACCGAGCATATAGTCATTTGCATCGTGCGCAGGAGTTACTTTCAGACAACCTGTTCCGAAGCCGATTTCCACATAGCGGTCTTCAATAATCGGAATCACGCGTCCCACTCCCGGAACAACCACATGTTTGCCTTTCAGCCACTGGTTCTTTTCCTCTTTGGGGTTGATGCAGACAGCAATATCGCCGAAAATGGTTTCCGGACGAGTGGTTGCCACAATAGCGTATTTGCCGGGCTCTTCCACTACGGCATAGCGCAGATAGTAGAACTTTGAATGCTCATCGTGATAGATTACTTCCTCGTCCGAAAGCGCCGTCTGACGTTCCGGGTCCCAGTTTACCATACGCAAGCCGCGGTAAATGAGCCCTTTTTTGTATAGGTCACAGAAGACCTTGATTACGGCTTTCGAGCGCGTTTCATCCATGGTGAACGCTGTGCGCTCCCAATCGCAGGAACAACCGAGTTTGCGGAGTTGCTTGAGAATGATTCCTCCGTGTTCGTCCGTCCAAGCCCAAGCGTGTTTGAGGAACTCCTCGCGAGTAAGGTCACTTTTGTTAATGCCTTGCTCCTTGAGCCGTTTGATGACTTTGGCTTCTGTGGCGATGGAGGCGTGGTCAGTTCCCGGTACCCAACAAGCGTTCTTGCCTTCCAGCCGTGCACGACGAACCAATACGTCTTGAATGGTCTCGTTCAGCACGTGCCCCATGTGCAGTACTCCCGTCACATTCGGCGGCGGAATAACAATGGTGTAGGGCTCGCGGCCGTCAGGCTCGCTGTGAAATAACTTGTTGTCTAACCAGTACTGATACCACTTGGCCTCAATCTCACTTGGACTATACTTTGAATCCATATAATTCTTATTCAAAAATTAACGTACTTCTGCGCCGAGCATGTTGTATGTCTTGCCATCACGGAGGATGTACATTTGGCCGTTCTCAACAAATTTTACGGTGCCGTTCTTGTCAGCTTTGAAGTTCTCAATGCCTGTAATAGCGGACTTAATGACGAATTTGTAAAGTGTGCAGTTGGTAGCCAAGAGCTCGCCTTGAAGCGTTAATACGTTGTTATCAACGGTTGCCGTAAACTCACCACCTACGAATCCGTAATATTCTTCACCCGCTTTTACAAATGAATAGGTGCCGGACAGGTCTTTGTAGGTGAATTTGCCTGCGAGTTGCTTAGCCATTGGGGTAATAGAAATCATCACGCCGTCTTTTGTTCCGGATACTTGATACATTCCATAGTCTGCCGTATAATCTATTAGCGCGGCATTATCGATGGCTAATTCAACAGTAGTCTTTGCAACAACAACATCGTAGTGCATTGTAATCTCGTAGAAGAGAGTGTCTTTGGCAAGACCCTTGGCAATGATTGTTCCTACGCCGTCTTTCTCAGTGATTTCTGCAGAGATGGAATAGAAACTATAAGCAGCGGTATCTTTGCCGTTAATGAGGTAGATTTGGGTGTATTCTGGTTCGAAGTCCTCGTCCTTATACGAACCTGCCATTTGCTCCGTATAGATATCCAAAGTAACAGCAAATTTGCCTTCGTTCTCACCATAGATATAGTAATCTTCGGATTCACCGTAGTATTCGTAGGTGACGGGCTCTGTGATAGTCACCTTTACAGTGTCCTTTGCATCGGGAACAACGAGTGTAAGACTAATGTTGAATGTGCGACCTTTTTCATCTACGCCGACAGCGGTAAATACGTCGCCGTCCTTGGTCTGTTTGAACGAAGCGGAAGAAACGGTAAGTTCTTCTTCATCGTCATTTGGAAGATAGATACCAAGCATAATATTCTCCGCAGCAGTGGAATAATCGCCGTAGTAGTCGGTTGCTTCCTCATCTGGAATAAGATAAACTATAACAGAATACTCTTTGTTGCTACCATAAAGAAGTACCATTCCCGTATAATCTAACCAGCTGGCATCCACTTCAAGGTCTTGACATACCACATTAATTGTTTCGTCTGAAGTGGCGGTGGGAGCATTGTGTTTAACAACTTTGTGTGCGGTAGGAGCAACACGGTGAGCGCGCATCATTCTCGTTGTGCGTTGTTGCAAATTTTGCGGAACAGCGAACACGCCAAGCGCGATAATTAAGCCCATAAAAAGGGCGGAAATCTTTTTCATACACTTAAAAATTTAACGATTAATACTATAATTATTTTTTGATTTACAAAAATCGGCGGCAAAGGTACAACATTTTTTTGATTCATGCAAGAAAATGCTGATATTTTCGGTAATAACGCTACTTTTTGGTGTTTTTTCCCTGCAAGTAATCAAGGTTCTTTTGGGTTTGTTGTGTTCTCGGATGATGCGTGCCGAGTGTTTGCGTGAAAATGCCTAATGCCTTCTCGAAGAGCTGTTGGGCTTCAGCCATTCGTCCTTGCATGAAAGCAATACTGGCAAGGTTGTTATAGACAATCGCCACTTCGAAATGCTTCTCTCCATAGCATGCAATATCGCCTGCAAGTGCTTGCTCGAAGTATTGTTTCGCCTCGTCATATTTCTTGGTGCTGAATAGCGCATTTCCCAAGTTGTTTTGTGCTTGCGCAAGGCGTTTGTCATTACTCGGGCAGATGCTTTCATAAATTTTCAGCGCCTCCCGCAAATTCGTCAACGCTTCTTTGGTGTTGCCTTTTTTGAGGTACAATGCGCCGATGTTGCTATAGCTTTGTGCCATTGACTCGCTTTGTTTGCCACGCAGCTCTTCGGTTAGTGCAGCAGAGCGTTTGAGGTAGTCTAAAGCCGTCTCATAATTGCCGCGACGATAATAGCACTCGCCGATTTCGCTAAGCGCGGTGGCTACATCGCCGCTCTTGTCGCCGTACAGTACTTGTGCTTGGCGCAGAGCGCGGCGGAAATAGTTCTCCGCAAGGTCGTACTTTGCGCGATAAATCATTAGGAACTGTCCCGCATTGAGCTGGTATTCCACATTGGTGGTATCAATCTCTGCGCGGCGGCAGATGTAATACTCTGCGCTGTCATTGTCAAAACGCTCGCAACAAATGGTGAAAAGGTGATAGCAGTCTTTGGCAAAATCATTCTGCAGGTACGATTGCAGTTGTTGCAGCTGCTTGAGCTGTTTTTCGCGCTCGGAGATGGCACCTTTTGCCTTGATAAGACGCTCCGCCTCGTCCAAATCGCCTGCTTCAATGCGCTCGTTGATGCGGGTGGCAATACTGTCTTGTGCGTCGTAATCGGTCAAGGCATAGTAGCGCGACATTGACTGAAGCATGGGCTCGAAGCGCTCGTATTGCTCTTCCAAAGCGGTCAGTTTGGCTTCGTAGTCATCGTTTGACATCTTCGCGGCGGCCAAAGCTGCATCCAATTCGGCAAGCCGTTTTTGGTAGTTCGCCTCCACGTTGGCGCGTGCTTTTTCCTCAATACGTGCCTGCTCTTGCATCAGTACTTGGGTAGAAATCATTACAATCTCCAAGGGCACGGACGTAGAGAACGACAGCTTGCGCCCGATTAACTCCGGCTCACGCAGTTGATAGCCGCTTTTGATGACGCTGCTGATGGCATAAGCCTGCCCTGGTTCAAGACCTTGCATCAATAGGGCAAACTCGCCGGTCTCTGTGGATAATACGGCATTATGATTGCCGCGAACCCGCAGCATTACACCGCCAAGGCGCTCAGAAGCGGCATTTGGACGCGAAACGGTACGAACCAACCCGGGTTGAGTCTGTGCAAAACTCATCACCGTGCAAAAACTAAATAATGCAATAAAATATTTTCTCATAAAATCTTCAAATCATCAAATTTTCAAATCTTCAAATCTTTCTTGCCTGCAGCTCCCACGTCCGAATCCGGTCTTTGTACCAGTTATTGCGGTTCATGGCAACAATATCGCAGTTCGCATCGGAATTGTCTTCCCACCGGCGGCAGTTATATACCACATCATAGATGCGTCCGATTTTGTACTCGCGACTGATTCGCAGCCCGACTGCATAATCTTCACCGTATTTGGTCGTCGGGAAGTTTATCTCGCGCAAAAGCGGCACATAAAATCCGCGGGGAGCGCCCAGTCCGTTTATGCGAAGTGCATTGTTCATTCCGTTCTCTTCCGTCCATTCGCGGTGGTCTATAATGCCCGGAGGCAACTCATTCCCGTCAATATCCGTCATGCGATACGTGCCCACCACCATGGCGCATTGCTGCTGTTCAAAGGCGTCAATAAACTTCTGCACCGTGTTCTCGTCATAGTAAGTATCGTCGCTATCCAACTGAATGGCATATTTACCGCATTTCGGATGATGGAGTGCCACATTCCAGTTCCCGCCTATTGCGTGCCAACTTGGGTCTTGCGCAATATAAATGAGTTTTTCTCCCTGGTTGCAGAGAGCTTTAATCACTTCCACCGTTCCATCCGTTGAATTGTCGTCCACTACAATCACGTTGTAAGAGTAGGGAGCTCTTACCTTTTGTGCAAGCGCGCTGCGTATGGCATCTCCGATTGTGCGTACACGGTTCCGGCAGGGAATAATCACACTTGCCGTCACAGGTGCTGAATACTGATTGCTGACAACTGACAGCTTCCTGTAGTCCACCAATGCATTCAATGCCCGCAAATGCTCTGTCACACACGCTTCCATCTCAATCTGAACGGCGCGGTTCTTCGGATCTACATAATCAAATAGTTTCTCGCCGGATTTGCGCAAGTCGGTTTCCACGTCGTAATACAGATACTCCGGCACATGCACCAATTCCCCGATTCGGCTCAAACGCAGGCGCAAATCATAGAACCCTGCATAAGCATAATCCTTGTCCATTTCCTTGGCAACTTGCTTCAAGGCTTCCGTGCGCAGCAAAATAGCACTTCCGAAATCAAAATCATCCCGCAAAGCGCCTTCTTGGTAATCAATCACAGGTGCCGGTTCGGGATTGAAATGGTCCGAATACACCATAACAGCCTTCGTGTCGTTTCCGATTTGCACCATTCGTTCCAACCCGAACAGTACCCATTTGATTTCCGGTTTGAGCTGCAGCAGCACCCATTCGCCACTGGCTTTTTCCGCTATCTCTTGTATTTGTTTGGTCGTGCACAGCCGACCGCTAATCATAAATCTTTCCATATCCGATAACCGATAATTATTGACTCACCACTACTTCTTTCAACTCATTTACTTCCTGCGGAAGCACCATCGTGTAAAGTATCGCCTCCGCTTGACGCAATGCGTTCCGTTTCTTTTGTCCGGGCGCCATCACATACACTTCGGCGGTTATCACACGGTGGTTGATTTCGTCCACGCACGTATGACTTACATAAGGTCCGCCCAATGCCTCGCCGTTATAAATCTTCCACAATCCTCGTATCTCCACCTTGTACGGGTCTGCTTGAATAACCCGCATTTGTGGCGGAAAGACTTTGTATTCGGTTCCCATATACGACCCTTCCACAGATGCCGTAATAAGTTTTCCCAGCACGGCATCGCGTTTGGCATTCAAGTTCTCCGCCGTAAACATGTTCACATCCGTATAGGGATACGAATATACCACCAAGTCCCGCCGCATCGGACCTTTGTTGTTGCAGCACCATACCACATTTACATTTTGGTCTTTCAGTACCGTGTCTTGGATGAGCATATAGTCTTCCGGAACCCACATATCTACGCCAATCCGTTCCTGCAACGCTTTACGACAGTCTTTCGCGGTGGATGCACGGTAAAAATTCTTCTGACGCGCTATCTCTTGCTGCACAAACCATTCACGTACATCCTCGCCGTGTTCCTTCCAATACGCGATAAACGCTGCATCATCCGGCACTTGAATGCGATACACCGCCTGCGGATGAGACCAGTAATCGATGCTGTACTTTGCCTTTGTTTGCGTATAACGATTGGCATCGATATCCACAATTAGGATGTTCCGTGTCGGTTTCAAAAAGTCGTCAAAGGTGGCAGGAGTCACGTGCGTCAACTTGAAATACGGTTCCATCTGAGGCAAACAGGGCATGTCCGCACCAAGCACGGCACGTACCATATCATAGGTCGTCGCAATATCCTCAACATACGCCGAACCGCTAACTACCGCTTCCGGATTAGCCAACGGACGCGAATCCATCACCACAAGGCACTCGTATATACTTCCGGTAGCAGACACCTTCGTTCCGCCTTGAGCACCCTTACAACCTGACAAACAGCAAATGCTCAATAGCAAATAAACAATTCCAAATGACAGATGTTTTTTCATAATATCCAAATTTGCCGCAAAGATACAATAAATAATTGAATTATGCAAAAAAAACAATTGAATTATGCAAAAAAATCTTTCCTCGTCCACTATTCTTACTGCCTTAGCGCGCAATTTCTATCAAAAACGTAAAATTTCTATCTTTACAACAAATCCGAACGGCTTTATTTTTGCCTTAAAATTCCCTTATCATAATCGGGTGCTCATCGGGTGCTCATCGGATGCTCATCGGATGCTGGAGCAGCCGCAACTGAAACCGAACCTATGAATTAACAAGAAAATAAAGATTCCTTTTCTTCAAAAAAAATACCAATTTACCCTAAAATATATACAAACCGTGCACATTCAACAAAAAAATTTGCATAATTCATTTTTTTGTAGTACCTTTGCGCGGTAAATTACAAAAACAAGTTAAACCCTAAATGTCGAAAAAATGAAAAAGATTTTTCAATTGACAGCTTTGGCAATTTTGGTATTGCCCCTTATGTTCGCTTGCAAACACAAAAACGAACCCAGCGATCCCGAAAACTGGCGCGAATTCGACTCTAAAGAAGATTGGCTCGAGTATTGGACTTCCGGTGATGAAGAGGATGCTGTCGATATTACTGTCAATAATATCTCTGGCACATGGAAACTCTATGCGGAAGCTTACGTACCTGAAGATAATCTTGAAAATATGAGTATTGACATACCCGAGGATAATATCCACGAAGCGTATGTGGTAATCAAATCTGACTTGTCCTTTGCGGAATATCATGTGAATGGCGTTCAATTGGATATTGAAGGAACAAAGCATCTGGATCGAGCGGTAGGTCGCAAAAAGTCCGGTACGTGGAAACTCGAGGGTAAAAGAATGTATGTCAAGATTCATAACAATATCACAGGAGAACCTAATGACGCTAAATATAAAGTTGTAAGGTTGGAAAAAGGCCTTATGGCTGTTACTTATGATAGGGAGGATGGTTACGTTTCATACATTATTCTCCGTCGCATTGATGCCCTGCCCTCTATTCCTCCTACATTTGAGGAGCGCATGACCAAGAATAGTTGGTTCATCATAACCGATACGCTCCAAGAAAACGGCAAAATCGTTGAAACCAATAAAAAGAAAGCGTGGGAAATCACTTTCGCGCCACAACAGAAATTGATTATCAAGGATGCCAACGACAAGGTGTACAATTATGAGTGGTTCGGATATGATTATGAAGCATGGTTAACCAATTATGTGAGTTGTCATTACTTTGTTCGCATTGATGATTCCACATTGGGTGGTGATAATCCGCTTAAGCTGCCGCAAAGTATGGAATTCTATCCAGACTTTACAAATGGAGAAAAAGCAATGATGAATGGTGTAGAATTAAGTAAGGGTTATTACATCGTTTGGCATTTGCGCGCACTATAAACTATGGATGGTTTTTTAGAATTATGTAGGCATAGACGTTCAATACGTTGTTATTCCTCGCAGCCGGTTGAACGCGAGAAGATTGATTATATGCTTCGCTGTGCGTTGATGTCTCCCTCCGGCAAACGCCGCAATCCGTGGGAGTTTGTGGTTGTGACAGACACGGCAAAGATTCGCGCGATGGCTCCCTGCAAAGAATACGGCTCTGGGATGTTCGAGACGGCGATGGCGGCAATTGTCGTGGCGGTTGATGCTACAATAACCGATACTTGGCAATGTGACGGAGCAATTGCCGCAGAACACTTGCTCCTTGCCGCCGAAGACCAAGGGCTTGGTGCCTGCTGGTGCCACATCTACGGACGTGAAGAAGCGGAATACTTGGTGCGAGAATTGACCGGCGTGCCCGAAAATCTGCACATTCTATGTGTCATTTCCCTTGGCTACAAGGACGAGGAACGTAAAGACTACGATTTGGAAAAACTATTGTATAATAAAGTCAGATATATATGAAACCAGTTATAGCCATCACAGCCGGCGATATTAACGGCATCGGATACGAGGTTATTGTCAAGTCTTTGGCAGACCCGCACATCTTTGAAATCTGTAAGCCGGTAGTCTATGGCAATCTTTCTATCCTTAAGCGGCATCAACATCTGATGCCCGAAGAGTATCGGAACCTCCAGTTCCAGTTAGTCCTTTCGCCCAAAGATGCCAAGGATGGCAAATTAAGCCTTGTGTCATGCTATCCGGACGATGTGCCTTTGGCAATCGGCGAATCCACACCCGAAGCTGGCAAAGCTTCCTTTGCAGCATTGGACCGCGCCTGCAAAGACCTGAAGAACGGTCTTGTTGACGCACTTGTTACTGCTCCTATCAATAAGGAGAATATCCAGTCGGAGAACTTCTCCTTCTCGGGACATACAGAGTACCTTGCTTCCATCTTCGGAGGCGAACACAAAGACGCGCTGATGATGATGGTAAGCGAGCAGATGAAAGTGGCGCTTGTCTGCAATCATACACCCATTACTAAAGTCGCTCAGATGATTTCCGAAGAGCGTATTATGCGCAAACTGACTGCATTGAACGCTTCGCTCAAGGACGATTTTATGATTCGTCGTCCCCGTATAGCAGTCTTGGCGCTTAATCCGCACGCTGGAGATAACGGCTTGATTGGCAAGGAAGAGCAGGATGTAATCAAACCCGCTATTGACAAAGCGGTAGAGCAGGGTATCCTTGCCTTCGGACCATATAGTGCGGACGGCTTCTTTGGTGCAGGACAATACACCCACTTTGATGCTGTCTTGGCGATGTACCATGACCAAGGTCTGATTCCTTTCAAGAGCCTCGATATGGACGGAGTAAATTACACGGCAGGACTGCCTGTTGTTCGTACCTCTCCTGATCACGGTACAGCGTATGACCTCGCCGGAAAAGGCATTGCCAACCACCTGTCTTTTGCACATGCTCTGTATTTGGCGGTTGACCTTCTCAAAAAACGTGCGATTACGGCCGAAATAAACAAGGACCCCCTCGTAATAAAACCACGTGAGGAGCGTCCCGAACGTCCTCACGTGCCTTTCTTTGTTCCTCCGAAGGATGAGCCTGAGCGTGAGCCCGAAACTCCGACTGCTTCGGATAACGATTAAACAACCGTTACTTGGTATAAATCTTCCAACTCCACGGCTCAAGAGTAAATTCTTGCTGTGGAGTTAATTCTTTTGTTGATCCGCAAATGCAGGTGTAGTTGCCTTCATAACCGTTCAGGTCGAGGGTGACAGTCTGTTCATCGCCTGACATGTTCATAATCGCAATAACGGTATTATCCACATTGCATTTCGGGCAAACTTTTTGGCGTACACAGGCAAAAATCTTGTCGTTGTCAGCAGGAATACGAACCATCGGTGCACCTTTTTCATTGCTCCACAAGGCATGATTGTCTTTGCGCATTTGGTTGAGCTTTTGATACATGTCATATTGATGGGCGTCTGTATCATTATCAATCAAATCTTTCTCAAAGAACTGCAGACGGTGATGATTGCCGGTCAATTGACCCGTATAAATCAAAGGCATTCCCGGAACAACATAAGTAAATGCTGCAAATAATTCGGCAGCGTCACCCATACGCTCGAACTCTGTTCCGTTCCATGAGTTCTCATCGTGATTGGAGGTGAAATTCATGCGAATAGCATCGTGACGGATGGTAGTGTCGCACTTCGCAAAGTAGTTCCACAAATCCTGAACCGTTTGTTTGCCTTGAGCAACCTCGTTCATAATGTGGTGCAAGGTCCAGCCGTAGTACATGTCGAAGGCGCTTTCGGTCAACTCCTGTGCTTTGTCCTCATCTTCTGCCAAAGTGAACATGTCAGGGTGGGTTTTGCGCAAATCTGCCATTGCCCAGTTCCAGAAGTCAGTCGGCACTTCGCCAGCTACGTCGCAGCGGAAACCGTCAATACCGATACTGTCCATCCACCAATGCATTGCATCCAACATTGCCTGACGCATTTCTTGGTTGTGGTAGTCGAGTTTGGAGATATCTGTCCAGTCGTATTGTACCATTAGATTACCGAGGCTGTCGCGATAGTGCCAACCCTCGTTTTGAGTCCATGCATGGTCCGGAGCTGTGTGGTTTGCCACCCAGTCTAAAATAACCTTGAATCCTAATTCGTGAGCCGCATTGAGGAAGTGCTCAAAGTCTGCGCGTGTACCGAATTCGGGATTGATAGCGCAGTAGTCTTTGATGGAGTAGTAACTGCCAAGAGTCCCCTTGCGGGTGAGTTCACCAATAGGCTGGCAGGGCATAACCCAGATAATGTCAATCGAGTTCTCCCGTAAATCCGGAAGAAGTGCTTCTGCTGCCGCAAAGGTGCCTTCGGGCGTCAGTTGACGGGTGTTCATTTCATAGATAGTGCTGTTGTACGCCCAGCAGGGGTGTCTGTGTTCACAGCTTTTCTTTGCGCAACCGGCAAGCAACAGGAGTGCCAGTGCAAATAGGATTGTTTTTTTCATACAATTGTTTTTTTAGTGATTATAAAATCCCCAGTCCGTTGAGGAATATTGCCATAATTGCCAGTGGTATAAGATAGCGCACAAGCGGAAGGTAAGACGCGCATATCCAATGTTGCCAACCGGATTTCTTGCCGATTTCGTGATGTACCTCGTTCTTGTTGAGCCACCAGCCCACAAACAACGCCATCGCAAAGGCATTTACCGGCATCAGTATATTGGCAGAAATAGTGTCTGCCCAATCAAAGAAACTCTTGCCTTGGAAGAAAAGCCACGTACCCTTGTCTGTAAGGGAAAGTACATTGAACACCACCATCACTAACACAATGGCACTTACCACCAACACAGCTTTGTGGCGGTTCAGTGGGTGCTTGTGTGTTGCACTCGCTTCAGTAATAAATGCTACAGCTACTTCCATAAGTGAAATAGTTGATGTAACAGCGGCTATACAGAGCAATCCGAAAAACAGAACACTGCTAAGCCATGAAAAGGACATTTGTTCAAACACACCCGGTAATACCACGAATACCAACTCTGGACCTTCCGAAGGGTCAACACCGAAGGCAAACACCGCCGGAAAAATAATGATTCCCGCAAGCACGGCTACCAAAGTGTCCAGCACTACCACTTGCAGTGCCGTCGCTGTGATATTTTGCGTTTTGGGCATATAGGCGCCATAGGTAATGATAGCTCCCATTCCAATCGACAGACTGAAGAAACACTGACCCATTGCAGCCAAGACGACTCCGGGGGTAATCTTCGAGAAATCGGCTTGGAAGAAGAATTTCATACCGATATTGCTGTCTGGCAGCATCAGAACGCGCCCTGCCATCAAAACCATCATCAGTAGCAGTAACGGCATCAGTATCTTGCTCAAGCGCTCAATACCTTTATTCACGTCAAACCATAGCACTCCGGCAGTAAGCGCTACTGCCAGCACACTATAGCCGAACATAGCACCGCCGTTATTGACAAAATGACTGAAGTGAGCGTAAAAAGCCGTTGTATCCAGCCCTTTGAATGAATGCATTATTGCTGCTACCGCATAATGAAAACACCAACCTGTCACCACAAAATAAAAGCCCATAATGATGATTGCTGTTAACATGCAGCACCAACTGAGCCATTGCCATCGGTTGTTGTTACGAATGGCTTGAAAAGCGCCAAAAGCACTCTTACCTGACTTTTTACCGATTAGAAACTCCGTCATTAAGAGGGGCAAACCGAACACAAGGACGCATATTAGGTAAATTATAAGGAAAGCGCCACCACCGTTTTCGCCGGCGATATAGGGGAATTTCCATATATTTCCCAAACCGACAGCACTACCGGCTGCCGCCATTATTAAACCAAGCTTGGATGTAAAAGAGGGATTCGACTTTTCGGTACTCATTGGATGTGGGGAATCTGTTCAACAATAGGTGCCGCATCGCGAATGATAGTTACGCGTACCGCCTCATTCATATATCTGCGTTCAAAAATAAGGGTGTCTGGGGATACATGTACTGGTACGTATTCACCGTACAGCAATGGCATCGAATTGCGACGCATGGCAATCAGTTCACGGACTTGATTTCGGAAGGCTTGTTGTTCCTCGTTCAAACCGTCAAACTTCATCAAATGGCGGTTGTCGGGGTCATTACCTCCTACTTCTGCGTATTCGTCACCTTGGTAAATGCATGGCACACCGGGCAGCGTAAGGTTCAATGCCTCTTGTGTTAGTGCACGCTTATAGGCCAGTTCTGCATTCCCGATACCGACCTCACTGGTCCAGCCTTCTTCTTTGCCTTGTGTGTCCAAACCGATAGCTTCACCGGCCATGGACGCAAAGCGAATCTGGTCGTGATTACCGCTGATGTTGCCCATTGTATGATGGGCTCCGTAAGCCGCCTGTGATTCTAATACCGTTTGATTGATGGTCTCGAAACTATTGCCTTTGATTAGCGCGTCACGGATAGTGAAATAGACATTGAAGTCAAATTGAGCATTTAGCATTCCCGATTTGACATAAGAACCAATCAGTTGAGGACTTCCATAAGTCTCGCCAATCATCCATATCGGTCTGTTAGGAAAGCGCTTCGCCATTTTTTGTCCCAACATACGCCAATAACCTTCCGGTATATGTTTGCAAGCATCGTGGCGAAAACCGTCCAATTCATAATTCTCCAGCCAGAAAAGGGCTGAATCTGTCATGGCTTGGCAGATATCTTCGCGTTCCAAATCCAAGGTCGGTATATGCTTGTCAAACCATGTGGTCAAACGCGCCTCATCCCATAATTCAAAGTTCCTTCTTCCATCAGGAAGAATAGAATCTGTGTGCCAATCGGGATGCTGCTGATAGGTAGGCGAATTGATGTGCATGTGATTGGCCACATAATCCAAAATAACGTTTATATTGTGCTTATGGGCCGCTGACAATAGTGCGCGGAACTCGTCAGAAGTACCAAAACGTTGCTCCAGTTCCGTAGCATAAATAGGCCAATAGCCGTGATAGCCGCTGAATTTAGTGTATGTCTTGCTCGGGTCATATTTATTGCCGTTCTTAAATTCATACTTCCCCCACGCATCCCAGGGATTCTGCGTGATTGGAGACACCCAGATTGTGTTAATCCCGAGTTCGTCAAAGAATCCTTCTTCAATCTTCTGCGTGATACCGGCAAAGTCACCGCCTTGATAGTCAACGATATCCAGCACTTCCGGCGATTGCATTTTCCAGTCATTCGAGGCATTTCCGTTTGCAAAACGGTCCACCAATAGCGAATACAGTACTTGTGCCTGCGGGTCGTGACGAGTCAGTTTGTCGCTCTCAACAACAGGTGCCCCATCTTGAAGAGGAATTAGAAGGTCGTTATAAATATTTAAGGTATCGCACGCGTACACGCGCAAAAAAGAACGTCCTTTCAAACGCGGTTGGATGGTGATTGTATAGGTCCCGTCTTCGTTGGATTGAACGGCATCTGCTTTTAATGCATGGTTTTGAACTAACGCTACAATCTGTGCTTCTGAATCTGCGGAAATAGTAACCGTCCTGTCTGTACAACCGATTGTCGCCAATCCGGTCTTATAGGGCTTGTTGGGCAGCACCACAATACTAAACTCTTTCTTTTCGCCGAACGGCAAAAGTTGGATAGCACCGTTGTCGCTTATCTGCATTGTTTCTGATACCAAACTGTCAGCTGCCAATAAGGGAACATAATCCGTTAAGTAAATGTCCATATTTGTGGCATTTACATGTACCGGCATAATGGGTGTGCCATCTGCAATTTGTTGATAAGGGGATTGCGAGCCACAACTACTCAAAAGAACCGCAAAAACGGTCAAAAAACAATAAAAATAATGTTTCATACGTCAATTTTTATTAATTTGCCCGCAAAGGTACAAATAAATTTGCATATATGCAACATTTTTTCTAACTTTGCACAAAAATCATGCGTAAAATGCAAAATATTAAGGATTACATCAATGCTAATCGCGCTCGCTTTATGGAAGAGTGGGCTAGTCTTATTCAAATTCCATCTGTTAGTTGCCAGCCGGAACACAAGCCCGACATGTTGCGTTGTGCTGAACGATGGCGCGAGTTGTTACTTTCATCTGGAGCAACATCTGCCGAAGTGATGCCGTCCATTGGCAATCCATTTGTTTATGCCGAATACTCTCCGAATAACCCGCAGAAGACGGTTCTCGTTTACGCACATTATGATGTGATGCCTGTCGAGCCTCTTGACCAATGGCAGTCTGACCCTTGGAAACCTACTATTCGTGATGGACGTTTATATGCCCGCGGCGCAGATGATGACAAAGGACAGGCAATGATTCAAGCCAAGGCGTTTGAATATATGGTGCGCGAAATTTGGGAAAAGGAAGGCGGCAATATTGCGGTTAAGTTTATTTTTGAAGGCGAAGAAGAAATTGGCAGCCCCTCGCTCGAAGCCTTTATTGAAGAGCACAAAGACCTTCTCAAATGCGATATCATTCTTGTTAGCGACACCTCGATGATTGGCAAGGAAACGCCTTCGATTACCACCGGTCTACGTGGCTTGGCTTATTGGCAAATAGAAGTAGATGGCGCTAATCGTGACCTCCATAGTGGTCATTTTGGCGGTGCAGTCAAGAATCCTGTAAATGCACTGTGCGAAATGTTGGCACAAGTGGTGGATAAGCAGGGACGTATCACAATTCCTCATTTTTATGATGATGTCCTTCCTATTCCTGAAGAAGAGCGCCAAATGATTGCCCAAATTCCCTTCTCAGAGGACAAATACAAGGCAGCTATAGATGTGGATGCTGTTTTTGGTGAAGAAGGTTATAGTACCTTGGAGCGTAATTCATGTCGGCCATCGTTTGATATATGTGGTATTTGGGGTGGATATACGGGCGAAGGTAGTAAGACGGTTCTGCCCTCTAAGTCATTCGCCAAGGTTAGTTGCCGCCTTGTAGCGAATCAAGACCATGAGCAGATTAGCCAAGCTTTTATGGATTATATGCAGCAACTTACCCCGGTTGGCGTTAGAGTAACGGTTACTCCGATGCATGGTGGACAAGGTTATGTTTGTCCGATTGATTTGCCGGAGTATAAGGCTGCTGAAAAAGGCTTTGAAATCGCTTTCGGAAAGCGTCCTTTAGCGGCACGAAGAGGTGGTAGTATTCCAATTATTGCTGATTTTGAACGTGTGCTGGGTGTAAAAACGATTCTCATGGGGTTTGGCTTGGAGCAAAATGCAATTCATTCTCCTAATGAGTCAATGGATCTCGAAGTGTGGGAAAAAGGTATTATTGCCGTTACTGAGTTTTACAAAAACCTCAATACGTAACGATTGCTATTTAGACTTGCAAAATTCATTTTTATTTGGTTGTTCGAAAAAAAAGTAGTACCTTTGCGGCTCGAAAATAGTAACTCTAAAAACTGATTATTGACAATGGCTAAACATTATTTGGAAGTTTTAACTGACGCTATCCGTAACAACTGGGACGAAATTGCATTGGCTGATTACCGTACACTAACGCGCTATACTTATGGGGATTTGGCGGATAATATGGCTGATTTAGCAGCGGTTTATGATAACATAAAGCTTAAAAAGGGAGTACACATTGCTATTTGCGGAAACAATTGTGCGAACTGGGCTGTTGCTTATTTGGCAACGGCTGTATGGGGTGGAGTGAATGTGTGTGTAATGCCTGATTTTGCAGCTGAAGATATCGCTCGTATCGTCAATCATAGTAATTCTGAAGTACTTATTGCATCTGAACAGGTTCGTAAAAAACTGGAAGGACATAACCTTCCGAAAGTGAAACATTTCTTTGCGATGGAAAGCTTGCTTCCAATTAACGAATCGGTAGAAATTCCTGAAATTCATCTCAAAAAAGAAGAAATTAACTATGGTGGTCGTAGTTTGGATGATCTCCTTATGTTGTGTTATACATCCGGTTCTACAGGAACTCCAAAGGGCGTTATGTTGTCGTTCCGCAATTTGAGCAACAATGTTCAGAATATAATGGAAAATCTTCCCGAGCATGACCGTCAGAATGTCCTTTCAATGTTGCCTTTGGCACACATGTATGGACTTGTCTGTGAGCTCTTGGGGCAACTGCCTGCTGGTTGTCATATTTGGTTCCTTGGTTCCACTCCGACCCCGGCTACTCTATCCAAGGCGTTGCTTGAAATACGCCCTTATACAATTGTTACGATTCCTTTGGTTATCGAAAAGATTGTAAAAAAGAATGTCCTCCCGACTATTCAAAAGAAAAATGTTAAGGTTCTGTGGAATATGCCTGTTGTTGGACGGATGCTCAAAAATATGGTGCGCAGGCGACTGTTGCAGGGTATGGGTGGTAATATTCGTCAATTCCACGTCGGTGGTGCTGCTTTGAATGAAGAGGTGGAGAAACTGCTTATGGATATTAAATTCCCCATAACTGTTGGCTATGGCCTAACCGAAACTTCTCCCCTTGTTTCCGGCAATTTGTGGCAGAACTTCAAAGCACGTTCGGGTGGTAAACTCGTTTCAGGAATGCAAGCGAAGATTGTGGATGAAGAGATTTGGGTCAAAGGCGAAAACGTAATGTTGGGATATTATAACGAGCCAGAACTGACAAAACAAGTCCTTTCCGAAGACGGTTGGTTCCGTACGGGTGATGTCGGTGAAATAGGTGAGGATGGAACTATTTATGTTCAGGGACACAAATCAAATCTCATCGTTCAAGCGGATGGAAATAAGGTTTATCCTGAAAATATTGAAGCTATTCTGAATGAAATAGACGGAATAGATGAATCTTTGGTGACGGTTTGGAACAATCAACTGGTAGCATTAGTGGTTACCCAATTGGAACTTAATGTGAATTCGATTCGTGAAAAGATTAACGCTGTCCTGCCGGCTTACAGCCGCATTACAAAGATTGAAACACGTACAGATCCTTTTGAACGCACGCCGAAGCATAGTATAAAACGATATCTCTATCGCGACACACCGGCTAACGGAAAGAAGTGATTCTAAAATAAAAATGCAGCTTGTAAGGCTGCATTTTTTTGTGGCAATATCTTGGAGGCGACTGCTTGAATAACTTAATTCAAGAAATAGTCAACCGTTGTCACAACACGAACGTGCTTAATCCATGGTTGATATTGGTCGTCATCTACGGTGAATTGACCTTGATACGCTCTGCGTATACCACCTAATTTGCTATTTGAATCGTCCGCGAACTTCTGCGCAACAGCACGAGCATTTTTGGTCGCCTCCTCAATCATGATTGGCTTTAGTTCATTCAATCCGTTATATTGGTAGTCCAAAGACCACTCATCGGAATTAATCACATAGCCGCGACTAAGCAACTCGGATTGGCAACCTTGATTCGCTATCACTAAATCAACGTTCTCTGTCGAAACAATAATTGATGTATTAATAGTGTAGTGATATTCCGGTTTTTCACCGTAGTAATTCTGCCAGTTATTGGTGACAGAAATATTACCTTGTTTGATGTCCTTGTCTGAAAAACCCTTGCTAATCAAGAACTTGCGAACGGTTTTCTGCATATCTGAAATATCATCATACAAAGAACTCAGGTTATTACCAAGTAGTCCGAAACGCAATGGCCAGACTACAAAATCTGCTTTAACATCTTGAGTGGACAAACCTTTAACGGTAACAGCACGATCACGGTTAGCCATTTTGGTAATTCCTCCTCCGATAAACATACCGCCAATCGCTACTCCGATGGCGATAATTGACGCGGAAATAATACTGATTTTGTTCATAATTGTGTGTTTTTATTCGTTTTATTGCGCAAAATTACTTTTTTTTTACGTCTTATGCAAATTATTTTTGCTATTTTCAAAAAAAAGCAGTAATTTTGCAGCAAAATATGAAATAATTATTATCAGTTCATGAAAAAAGTATTTTTTCTTGCACTCTGTGCACTCGCTTTTGTTAGTGTAAATGCCAAACCTCGCACCAATGGTTCGTTTGATGTGATTAATGGAGCTCCCCGTGTTGGTATTAAGTTTGATTTTGACCGCACACTCTATGATGGAACGGCCTTCAATACTTTCCTTGCCGAGCAGAAGTTCTCTGAAGGAGACTGGCGGGATATTCAGTATTGTGACCTCTATGCCGATTTCGTGGCTTCAGCAAATGAAGTGTTTGGTTCCCGTGTAATGGGTATTCAGGAGTTTATCAAGGCGCCTTATTACATCCTTGTTTGCCCCGGGAATATGACTTCTAATGGTGAAATCGCGGCTACTATCTTTTTGCACAGTGCCTCGGATGACGCTGTTATTGCAAGCGTTGAACTTGTCGGAAAAGGTGGTAAAAAGGGTAGTTGGAGCGCCTTGCTTGGAGATGGCTTTGCCAATCTTGGCGTGAATTACGCTAAGTTTATCTTGAAACAAAATCCTGAATAATCTTTACAATTACCCGAAATGGGCAATTATCGTTCCTATTTGTCGATTATTTTTGGAGTACTGATGCTTATTGTTGTAGCGTCAGTACTCTATACCAATAATCTTGCTCGTCAGTTAGCGAAAGAAGAGCAGGAGCGGGTTGAGATTTGGGCGCAAGCTACGGAAAAACTTATTTTGGCTGCCCCCGATGAGGACATTGATTTTTATACGACCATTATTGAGCGCAATACCACAATCCCTGTTTATATGCTTGATAGTGCAGACAATGTCCTTTTTACCCGTAACGTGAAAAAGCCGGTTGCTAATCCTACTACGCTCAGCGGACCGATTGAAATCCATTTTACAGACGAAACAGGACGAGAAATTGTACAAAATATCTATTATGACGAGTCAACCGTTGTTACGCAGTTGAGGTATATCCCTTATGCCCAATTCGCGTTGATAATTATCTTCATCGTTTTAGGTGTCTTTGCCCTGATGTCTGCTCAACGCAATGAGCAAAATCGCGTCTGGGTGGGGCTATCTAAGGAAACGGCTCATCAGCTGGGTACACCTATATCTTCTCTAAACGGCTGGCAGAATCTTTTGGAGTCGCGATATCCTAACGATGATCTAATACCGCAAATGCGCACCGATATTGATCGCTTGCAAACGATTGCTGACCGTTTCTCTAAAGTCGGTAGTGAGCCGGAATTGGAGGTGGTCGAACTTGTTCCCGTATTGCTGTCGGCAATGAACTACATGCGTACGCGTACTTCTTCTAAGGTTACAATAAACTTCGCTATAGGGCAACCCACCCAAAATGCTAGGGCACTACAAAATGAGAGTAGTATTCGAGTTATGCTCAATAAACCTCTCTTTGAATGGGTAATTGAAAACCTTATCAAGAATGCCATTGATGCCATGAATGGGGTGGGCGAAATCAATATTGTCCTTTCTGAAAAGGAACATACGGCAATCATAGATGTTTCGGATACTGGCAAAGGCATAGAAAGACGCATACAACGCCGTATTTTTCAACCAGGATTTACAACAAAGAAACGTGGATGGGGATTGGGATTATCCCTCTCAAAGCGTATTATTGAAGATTATCATCGGGGAAAACTCTTCCTCAAAGAGGCGCAAATCGGAAGGGGCGCAACCTTTAGAATTATTCTCGAAAAGGCCAAAGATAGTTGAACCGCTCCCACTCATTGATGCATAATAGGCACCTGCTTCAAGTAGGCGCTTTTTTATAGCCCCAAGTTCCGGATATTTGGTGAAAACGGTGGTTTCGAAGTCATTTACCCAACTTTGCCAATTGGCGATATCACCCAATTCCTTGCCGCTTGGCACCAATCCGGAATAGGCTTCTTTGGTGGAAACTGCACTACTGGGTTTTATCATTACCAAGCGTTTTCCCGCCAACGAAAAATCAATGGGGGTCAACTCATCTCCGACCCCTTTGGCCAAACATGGTGTATTGTAGATGAAAAACGGACAATCTGCACCCAATTCACGCACAATTTTAGCCAACTCTTCCTTACCCAATCCTAGACCAAACAACTGATTCAATACGATTGCAGTATGGGCAGCGTCACTACTTCCGCCACCTAAACCTGCCCCGAATGGAATATGTTTGTGTAGTACAATCTTGACCTTTCCTATTTGTGGATATCTTGCAGTCATCAGCCGATAGCACTTGAGAACAAGATTGTCTTCGGCGTTGCAATCAATGACAATACCATCAGAAACAAATGAAACATCCTCTGCGGGTGAGATTTCCAATTCATCATATAGCCCGTAAACAGGGAAAAACAGAGTATCTAAATCGTGATACCCGTCTGCCCGTTTGCGTACAACCCGCAAGCCGATATTAATTTTGCAATTCGCCCTAACTTTCATTTGCGCAGATATTCTGCGAATGTGTAATCGTATGGATTATTCTCGTCCGCAGTATGTTTTTCTTCGCTAACCTGTTGCCATTCAGTAGATTGAATGGGGGGAAAGAATGTGTCAGCATCGCTCCAGGAATGGTGAATGTGCGTAATATACAACTTGTCTGCAATGGGCATAAACTGCCTGTAAACCATGCCGCCACCGATGATGAATGCCTCTTTTTCGCCTGCCACCAGTTTAACGGCCTCTTCAATCGAATACGCACTTTCTGCACCTTCAAACGTTTTCCCGGCAACATCGGTTATCACGATATTCCGTCGATTGGGTAGGGGATGTTTGGGCAGGGAGAAGAATGTCCGTTCGCCCATAATAACGGTTGCACCGCTTGTCACCGCCTTGAAATGCTTCAAATCATTCGGCAAATGGCATAGCAATCCTCCTTTTTTGCCAATCGCATTTTCCTCGCTTATCGCAACAATTATCGAAATCATAATTTTCAACTGCTTATACCGCCACTACGCCTGCTATATGTGGATGTGGATCATAATTTGTTAATTCAAAATCTTCGTATTTGAACCCGAATATATCCTTCACTTCCGGATTGATTTTCATGGTTGGCAACGGTCTCGGATCGCGCGTCAATTGCAGGTTTACTTGTTCAAGATGGTTTAGGTATATATGTGCGTCACCCAAGGTGTGAACAAAATCTCCGGCTTTCAATCCTGTTACCTGTGCCATCATCTGCAGAAGTAACGCGTACGAGGCAATATTGAACGGCACCCCTAAAAATATATCTGCCGAACGCTGATAGAGCTGCAACGATAGTTTCCCGTTTGCCACATAGAATTGAAACAGCGTATGGCACGGTGGCAGGGCCATCTTATTCACTTCTGCCACATTCCATGCGCTAACAATCAGCCTTCGGGAGTCCGGATTGGTCTTTATCATTTCCGTCACCTGCTTGATTTGGTCTATCGTTCCGCCATTATAATCTGGCCATGAACGCCACTGGTGACCGTAAACTGGACCTAACTCTCCGTTTTCGTCCGCCCATTCGTTCCAAATCCGAACGCCGTGCTCTTGCAGATATTTCACGTTCGTATCGCCCTGCAAGAACCACAGCAACTCATAAATAATGGACTTCAAGTGCAGCTTCTTTGTTGTCAACAACGGAAAACCTTCTTCCAGATTATACCGCATTTGTGCCCCAAAAACAGACATGGTGCCTGTTCCCGTACGGTCTTCTTTTCGAGTCCCTTCCGTCAATACTCTTCTGCACAAATCTAAATATTGTTTCATATAATCTTCAAATCTTCAAATCAATACAACTTATACGTTGTTTTCAGCACCTTAAACTCCGTCCTACGGTTGATTTGTTTACAAATCTCCTGCCGCTCAGGTATCAACGTCACAATATACTCCTCGTTCAATTCTTGCCCGATTGGTATAAACGGATACTTCTTGTTGATGGCGGCATCTGCCACGACCGGCTTGTCTTCACCATAACCGACCGGCGTTAGCCGCTCTGTTTCTATTCCGTTCTTAATCAAATAGTTAACTACTGACTGTGCACGTTTTTCAGCTAATGTTTTGTTGCTGATAGAATCGCCCACAAAATCTGTATGTGCTGCCAACTCAATGGTTATATTCGGATTGTCATTCAGCAACTTTACTAACGCTTGCAGTCCTGTCTCGCTGGCCGGCGTTAAGTCCCACTTACCGAACTCATAGAATATGTTATCCATGGTCACAGGTTTCGATATGGGTGCCAGCGTAAAATGCTGCTCATACGTTTTGCTGTCCTTCAAATCATAGGTGCTCAACGTGGCAGACTGGTTCAAGTAGCCTCTCGCTGATGCCAAAATTACGTATTTCGCATCTTTGTTTATTTTCGTTTTGAAGGTTCCATCGCGCCGAACGGCCATTTTCGAATTTGTTCCGTCATCGCCAACCAAACGCAATTTGCCTTCCGCAATAGGCTCGTTATTGTTATCCGTCACAATACCCTCAATCAAGAACTCCATTTCCGGCAGTACGAAACTGTAAATCTCATCATAACCCTTCTTCTGACCGCGATTGGACGTGAAATACCCGTTTTGACTGTTGCCAACAAACGTTATTCCGAAATCATCTCCATTGGTATTGAACGGCGCTCCCATGTTATATACCATCCATGCTACTGGAATAGTATCTACTGGTTCTGCCAACGTGTCGCGTTCGGCCTTGAAAATATCCAATCCGCCGTATCCGGGGTGTCCGTTGGAGGCGAAATACAAACTCCCATCCGGATGAATGCAAGGAAACATCTCGTCAGATGCCGTATTTATTCGTGGTCCTAAATTCTGCGGATTGAGCCAGTTGCTTCCGTCCGATTCCGCCATCCAGATATCCTTACCGCCATAGCCGCCGGGAGCGTCACTCACAAAGTATAACGTGTCGCCTGTCGCGTTGATACTCGGATGACCGATGGTTATCGTACTGTCGTTAAAAATCTTCACCTCCTGTGGTTCTGCCCAAGCGCCACTTGCTCGGGAACTTGTGAATATCTTGGCTCCTAAATCCTGCCCGTTCACCGGACAAGAGAATGTGAAATACATCGTTTTCCCGTCTGCCGTAAAGCAGCAGGCACCCATTTCGGCGGTACCTGTTTTGTTGGCGGTACTGTCATTTTCGTTCTCTTCACCTTCACCTTCGCCGTCGCCGTACAATCCTTCTGCCAATTGAAAATCCTGCCATTTTCCGGCGGCATCTTTGCGTGCCGAATAGAGGTTGAACGACTGTGCGCCCGTAACAGGACTCGGACGTTTTAGTTTCTTTTTGCTGCCCGTATTTTGTTCTTGACGATTGCTCGTAAACATAATAGCATCGCCATTTTGACCGATAAACGCAGGTGCGAAGTTTGACGTGCGCTTCTGATTGAATTCCCGCGCATTTTGAATGATATACCGGCTGGTCTCTTTCTTCCATTCAGGAATTTGCTGGCAGGCATATTGTCCCGCACGTGCCACATAGTCTTCCGGATGTGCTTCCAAGTATATGCTGTAGTTCTTTTCGGCATCTTTGTATTTGCCTTGATACATCAGCACTTGTGCGTAATGTAGATAAACAATCGAGTCTTGATACTTGTACCGAACGGCATTCTGATAGCAGTTGGCGGCTTTCGAGTTGTTCAGCACGCGATAGCATTCTGCTTGATGGAAGGCAATGTGCGCTTTTAAGTCCTTTTCTGTTTTGGACGAAACGCGACCGTAGCATTGTTTGTATATCTCTGCCGCATCGTAGTATTCTCCAATCGAATACTTCTTGTCCGCCTTCTTGATTCGCGCCTTAATACTACACGAACTAAGGCTGCTTACAAGTAAACAGCTTATTGTCATGAAATATACGATGCTCTTTAATCGCATTAGTTTTAGTCTTTATTCTTTCAGCGTAGCGGTCTTTGTTCTTTCAGCGAGTGAAACGAGCGGTCTATATAAGTTCGTGAACAACCAGTCCGCTCCGCAATTTCGGCTCAAACCACGTTGTCTTCGGAGGCATAATATTTCCACTGTCCGCTATATCGATAATTTGCTGCATCGTAACAGGGTAGAGTGCTAATGCCATTTTCATCTCGCCGTTGTCAACACGACGTTTCAGCTCTCCAAGTCCGCGAATTCCACCAACGAAATCAATTCGTTTGTCTGTGCGTAAGTCTTTGATTCCCAATATCTTATCCAATATTAGATTCGAAGATACCGTCACGTCCAGTACGCCAATCGGGTCATTGTCATCGTAGCGTCCTTCTTTTGCGGTTAGCAAATACCACTCGCCGCCAAGATACATGCTGAAATTGTGCAATTGGCAAGGTTTGTATATCTCTTTGCCTTTCTTTTCTACCACAAAATCTTCTTCCAACGCCTTCAGAAATTCCTCTTCCGTCAGCCCGTTCAAATCTTTCACAACGCGATTGTAGTCAATCACATTCAGCTGATTATCCGGAAAACATACTGCCAGAAAATAGTTGTATTCCTCGTTTCCTGTGTGATTGGGATTTTGCAGTTTCTTCTCATTTCCGACCAACGCAGCTGCTGCCGAACGATGGTGCCCGTCTGCGATATACATGGCAGGAATTTCTTGGAAGATTTCCGTAATTCGTTCGATTTCATCGGCCTTCTCAATCAACCAGAATGTGTGTCTGAATCCTTCTGGCGCTGCCACAAAATCATATTCCGGCTCACCCGCTGTTACCTTTGCTACGATGGCATCCAAATCATCGCGATGAGGATAAGCAAAGAACACCGGCTCCATGTTGGCGTTATTCACCCGAACATGTTTCATCCGGTCTTCTTCCTTGTCTTTACGCGTCAACTCATGCTTTTTGATGCGACCTTCCATGTAATCTTCTACCCACGCTGCCACAACCAAACCATACTGTGTCCGGCCGTTCATGGTCTGCGCATAAACATAGTATTTCTCTTGCTCATCTTGCACCAGCCAGCCGTTTTTGCGGAACATCCGGAAGTTCTCTACCGCACTTTGATATACCCGCTCCTCGTGTTCATCAGCAAACGTCCAATGACCGTCAACCAATTGTGCAAAATTGATTTCCGGCTTGATAATATGGTACAATGACTTCGGATTGCCTTCGGCTTCTGCAAAGGCTTCTGCCGAGTTCAGCACGTCATAAGGACGGCTGCTCACTTGTTCAACCAGCTCTTTTGGCGGACGTATCCCGCAAAATGGTTTTACTCTCATAACTAACTGTTTAACGTCGCAAAGCGACCATTTTAACTATTTAACGTTCGAAGAACCAGTTTAATTACTTCTTCGGTGCTGCCGGGGCATTCTTGCTCATCGAGCACGTGCCGTTGAATACGGCATTCGGCTCAACTATCAGGGTTTGAGTCGTTACTTCACCCTTAATATTGCCCGTCGCACGCAGAGCCAACGTATGGTGAGTCTCAATCTTACCTTCCAACTTTCCCATTATCTCTGCATTTTGGCATACGATAGTCCCTTTGATCATACCTTGTTCACCGATTACCACCTTACCACTCGATTGTACATCGCCTTCTACGGTGCCATCTACACGAAAATCGGAATCTGTGATGACTGTTCCGATAATTTTACTACCCGCGGTCAATGCATTGTACAATGCCCCGGATTGTTGTTGCTGTTGTTGTGCCATATAAACAATATTTTAACGATTTGACAATTTAACGTTTTTAGCGCTTTCGCATTTTAAGCCTGCAAAAGTACTGCTTTTTTTTCACTTGCGCAAATATTTTATGCCCTATTTTCCCGTTTTTCAATAAAAATTCGCAATTTATGATAATTTGTATGACAAATATTTGCATGTATGCAAATTATGTTGTACCTTTGCACGCTTATTATGTGAAAATGTGTATATTGTGGAATTTGTAATAGTTATATTGTTTGTCTTGGCGGCGGTAGTGCTCTTGTCCGTGCGGGTTATCCTGAAGAAGAACGGACGCTTCTCCTCTCAGCACATTTCCCAATCCAAAATCATGCGCGAAAGAGGAATACATTGTGCCGTCTCGCAAGACCGCGAAGAAAAGCAAAAATCAAAAAACAAACTCGAGGTTAACAATCTTTAATTCTCTTCTTGCTCAAAAACAGCTATAAAAGTACCTTGTTTTTCCCGAACCAAAGACGATAGATACACGATAGATACACGATAGATATACGATAGATACACGATAGATAAAGCCGCTACAAGGCTTACCCTAACGAAATCCTAATATAAAATCGAAAATAATTAACTAAAAATCACAAATATGAACAAGATTCAACTTATTGTCAATTCCGTTCTCGCTGCCGCTGTGGTAGCATTGTTTATTATCTTCTTTACGGTTAATCCGCACGCCAAAAAAACGGCAAACCATGAGGTTGTGGTCGATGCAGAGTTACTCCCCATCGCTATCATCAATACCGATTCCATCCTCAAACATTACACATTGGCTGTAGAATCAACAGAAAAACTTATGTCCAGCTACGAAACTTCTACCGTACAACTTGACACCAAAGCAAAAGCGTTCCAAAAAGAATATGAAACCTTCCAACGTGATGTGATGGATTTCCAACGTAAAGTTGAGGCAAATGCTTTCCTTAGTCGCGAACGCGCTGAAAGCGAGCAAAACCGCCTCCAGAAGAAAGAACAGGAACTCCTCAAAAAGCAGCAGGATCTTGAGAATCTCCGTCAGAAACTTAGCAACGATTTTATGGAGCAGCAGGCAAGTCTGACCCAGCAACTCTCAGACTCTATCCGCCAGTATCTCAACGATTACAACGTAGATGGTCACTATCACCTCATTCTTAACGATGCTGCACTCATGAACAAAGTTGCTGGCTACGATATTACCTCTGAAGTAATCGAGGGTTTAAATGCGCGCTACAAGTAAGAAATATTGGATTGTCTTGTTGTTGCTTTGTGCAACGACGGTTGTGGCGCAGAACATCCCTGTCCCTTTGAATTATTCAAAGGTATATGACTATTTGGACGAACTTCTCACTGATGGCGTTATTGTGCACCAAACGGCTGTTCGTCCGTACTCACGGCTACAAGTGGCGCAAATGCTGCTCGAAGCGCAGAGTAGGGATTCACTTTTGAACAAACGCCAACGGGACGACCTCAATTTTTATCTCAATGCCTTTGCTTTGGAGCGTGATACCGTGCCAAACAACTATGTCCAATACACGGATCATCAAACCTACAATCTCTCACTCGCCAATCCGCAATTCTCCTATATTACGAAGAACAAGCTTTTCAAGATGTCCATCGAACCCATTTTGGGAATGGAACTCTATGCTTCCACCAAAGGCGCTATCATCAAACGCTGGTGGGGAGCGGATTTGAAGATGGATATTGCACACCACGTTTCCATTTGGGGCTCTCTTCGTGATGTAAGCTACAACGGCAAAGTTGCTCTCCGTAGCAAATATTTCCCTGATAATGCGGCTAAAATGGACGGAGCCAAACTGACCAAACCAGGCTTCTTGAACAATGAACCGGGCGTGCAATACAAGGAAGCTGATTACGGAGGTGATTTCTCCGATAGCAAAGGCGGCATCTCTCTTTACGCATGGTTCGGTTCGATTAGTTTGCAACGGGAAAATATCCGATGGGGAGATAGTTATCATTGCTCGAATATCCTTTCAGGACGTAATCCGGCTGTTCCGATGTTGTCTATACAGCTCACGCCTTGTAAGTGGTTCCAGTTCGATTATTTCCATGCGTGGCTAATCAGCAATGTTGTCGATTCCACGCGGTATTACGTCGAAAACAATACCGCTGGTGGCACCGAACGTGAATATCGCCCCCATAACAAATTCATGGCGGCAAACATGTTCACTTTCACACCTATTAAATATATATCATTCGCCTTTGGTAATTCGATTGTTTATGCCGAGAAGAATGTACAAGCGGCATATTTTATCCCCTTTGCTTTCTATAAGTCACTTGACCACTTGCTTACCAAAGGTTTGTCGATTGAGAATCAGAACTCACAAGCATTTTTCACCTTGACGGTTCGTCCGGTTGACCACTTAAAGCTATACGGCTCTTTCTATTTGGACGAATTCAAGTTCAGTCGTCTAAAGAAATCCAATGCCGAAAAGAACCCTGTTTCTTATATGGTCGGCTTCGATTGGTCCGGCTGGCCGGTAAAAGGTCTGAGCCTCAAAGGAGAGTTTATGCGTTCATATATTGCCTGCTATACGCACTCGATTGATGCACTTACATGGGAATCCAACTCCTATAATATGGGACATTATATGGGCGACAACGCGCAATCGATTTATGCCGAAGTCAGCTATCGTCCAATTAAGGGAATGGTTATCAAACTCAGTTATACGGATGACACCAAGTATAACTCATACGCATATTTACGCGTCTATCGTTCTGGAGGTACGATTATCCGAGACGGTGGAATAAGTGAGACACTTTCGCAGAAACCGTTTAGTAAAGCCATCTTCCGTAATTCGATTATTGCCTTGGACGGCTTCTATGAAGTACATCCGAATATGTTCTTGCATATCAACTTGTCTTACAACAATGCCCGTGGTTACGACAACTTGACGCAATCTGTCAAATCCGAAGATGCCGGTTCTGCCTGCGATGCCCAATACTACTTGACCAAATTCGCGCCTGCATATTACCACGGCAAAAACTTCACCGCCCTCCTCGGCTTCTCCTTCGGATTTTAATGTTTGAGATGACGAATATAATAATCCCACACAATACTGCGGCGGGAAATAGTCAGCATGTCTTTTACTGTTGTTAGACGGATATTCTCGCGGCGTTTAGGTGCAAACTTTGATAGACTGAACAAGAATGCCCATCTTGCTCGGATAATCGCAAAGGCATTGCCAAACCGACCGTGAACAAAGTCATTCGCAGCAGCTGCATAATCCAAGAAAAACCGAACCGATAACACTGCCATCAGCCATCGGAAAGGCTCATTCTTGTATATCATCAGTAGATTATTACGGAAGTTTAGGAATGTTTTTCTCGGATTGCCATAGTTAAGTGACGCGCCGCCAACGTGATATACAACCGATTGTGGCACACAGGCTACCCACCAACTCCGGGCATTCATCCGCCAGCATAAATCAATCTCTTCCATATGAGCGAAGAAGTCTTTGTCTAAACCGCCAAGCGCCTCATAAACTTCTGTCCGTACGCACATGCAGGCCCCAGAAGCCCAAAAGCATGTTTCAACCGTGTCATACTGACCATGGTCTTCTTCAATATAATCCATGATTCGTCCGCGACAGTAGGGATAGCCGAAATAATCCATGTGCCCCCCGGCAGCACCTGCATGCTCAAAGAGTATGGCACTCGGGTTTGCCTCTTTGGATCGCCAACTCAGTATTTTCGGTTGACATGCTGCCACTTCATGATGACGGTCCATATAATTAATTAATGGCTTGAGCCAGTCCTTTGTTACTTCTACATCAGAGTTCAGAAGTACTACATATTCGCTATCAACCTGGGCAATAGCGCGATTATACCCCTCCGCAAAACCAAGATTCACATCAAACGGAAAAACACGGGCAGTTTGGGATATCCCTTGTGTCAATACCTCGGTATTTATTTGTTGAACGACATCTATAGATTCGTCTGTTGAACCATTATCTGCCACAATTACCTCATAATCAGGAGCATCTGTACGTGCTAACACTATTGGAAGAAACTGCCGAAGCATTTTCTCCCCGTTCCAATTTAATATTATAACGCTGCATTTCGCCATAGACTATGACTTTTTACTCTTCTTCGTAATAGCCTTGTTCTAAACCAAATTGCATTTCTGCATCTATGATTAGTTGAATTTGGACATCTGTCAAGTTCAGCTTTGCTGCTTTGACAGCCTTGCGAACATACTCTAATTCCTCGATTTCATCGATGTCCCCGTCTAAATATGTGACTTCGCCGGTTACATCATCTACGTCCAATAATCCCTTTTCTTCAAGGTAGTCATCCATGGCATCCAACACGAACAAAATGTCACTTTGTGACATCCCTTCTCGATCTTGCTCAGGAATCAAATTCCACATAAATTCTACTTGTTCGCGCTCTTCTGCACTCATTAATTGCTCTTCAGTTACCATATTTTTCAATAAATTTTCAAAATAATTTGCAAAAGTACAAAAAAAACACTACCTTTGCAAGAAATTTCGTAAAAAAGTTAAAAATATGAGTACTTTTTGGCAAAGAACGCTATCTGGAACGGTATATGTGGCACTTGTTATTGCCAGTATCTTGGTTCATCCGATATTTTTCGGAGTGCTGTTTTTGGGCATTACAATGTTGGCTGTTCGTGAGCAACATGTATTGCTAAATTCTATTCCCTTTACACGGATAGGTTCAATGCTTGCCGGCGGTTTGCTGTTTGCTTGTGCTTGGCTGATTCATAATGTTGAAATCTTTTCAAATGAATATACCATCGTAATTGTACTCTCATCGTTGACGTTAGTGTATATATTACTCTTGATGGTATTGTTGCTGTCTGAATTATGGCTCAAAGCAGAAGACCCTATTCGAAACTGGGGAAATATCCTGCTTTCACAAATCATGATTGCTCTTCCTTTTGCGTTGATGAATGTGGTACTTGGCAAGTCCAAGTTCTTGCTTCTGGCGTTGTTTATTACAATGTGGGTGAACGATACTGGAGCATATTGCATCGGCGTACTGACAGCCAAACGCAAGAATGGCAACCACAAGATGTTCCCACGCGTGTCACCGAAGAAGAGTTGGGAAGGTTTGATTGGCGGATTTGTCTTTGCTCTTCTTGCCGGTTATATATATTATAAGGTGGGATGGTTTGACGCTTGGTCTTATCCCTTGGTAAAATCGCTTGCTTTTGCCCTGCTTATTGCTCTCGCCGGTACTTTTGGCGACCTGATGGAGAGCCTTATGAAGCGTACGATTGGCGTTAAGGACTCCGGTCGTTTTATGCCTGGTCACGGTGGGGTCTTGGACCGTTTTGATAGTATCCTCCTTGCCACACCTGTTGTTGCACTTTTAACATTATTGCTATAATTAACAATTTTAAATCATAATAGTATGGAAAAACCGTATGTTCTTGGCCTCGATATGGGAGGCACAAACAGCGTTCTGGGAATTGTGGACGCTCGTGGTCATGTGTTAGCTCGCACGTCTATTAAGACGCAGCAGTATCCGAAAATTAACGATTACATCAATGCTTTGTATGCAGAAGCAGAGAAAATCGTTGAACCCGTTGGAGGATTTGAAATGTTCCGTGGCATAGGTGCCGGCGTGCCAAATGGTAACTACTATACCGGCGCAATTCAAGGTGCCATGAATCTCCCTTGGGGGCCATATGTTCCTTTTGCGGAATTGATGACTGAGAAGTTTGGGCTGCCTTGTAAGATTACAAATGATGCCAATGCAGCTGCGATGGGAGAAATGACCTATGGCGCCGCAAAAGGTATGAAGAATTTTATCATGATTACCCTCGGTACTGGTGTCGGAAGTGGTATCGTGATTGATGGTAAAGTCGTTTATGGTCACGATGGTTTCGCTGGAGAACTGGGACATACAGCTGTTTCATATGACAAAGACGCCCGTCCTTGCAATTGCGGCAAAAAAGGTTGCCTTGAGGCATATTGCTCTGCTACAGGCGTAGCTCGTTCGGCTAAGGAAATTGTAACTTCTTCAAAGAAGAAAACACTCCTTCGCAATCTTGATGTGGACAACATCACTTCCAAAGACGTGTTTGATGCTGCTGAGCAAGGTGATGAAGTGGCAAAAGAAATCTTCGATTTCACCGGAACAATCCTTGGTCGTAAATTGGCAGACTTCGTTGAATTTAGCGCACCCGAAGCAATTGTACTCTTTGGCGGATTGACAAAGAGTGGCCACTGGATTCTTGATCCGGTTATCAAAGCTTTGAATGAGAATGTATTACCCTTGTGGCGCGACAAAGTGAAAGTCGTCTTCTCTGACCTCAAAGAGTCTGATGCTGCTGTTTTGGGTGCAAGTGCATTAGCATGGCCTTAATTTACCAAATACCGACTTGGCTGCAGCGTTTGTATAGAGGCGTAATGTGGAGGGGCGATAAATCCAGAAAGGTCGTCTATTTGACCTTTGATGATGGCCCAATTCCCGAAGTCACGCCTCAACTGCTTGACATTTTGAAACAAGAAAATGTTCAGGCTACTTTTCTTATGGTAGGCGAGAATGCTGCAAAATATCCAAAGTTGTTCCAGCGCGTTTTGGCGGAAGGACATAAGGTTGGAAACCATACCTATAATCACCTTAAAGGTTTCCGATACTCGCAGGAAGAATATATGTCCAATGTGGCTAAGGCGGATGCCGTGCTCAATGGAACACGGCTTTTCCGCCCGCCATATGGACGAATGTTGCCAAGTCAGAAGAAAGCTTTGCTGGCTGCGGGCTATAAGATTGTGTTGTGGGACGTGCTCACGCATGATTATAATCCCAATTACTCACCCGAACGAATGTTGGAAATCGTCAAAAGACATGTTCGAAAGGGTAGTATCATTAACTTCCATGACTCTATTAAATCGAATGAACGCATGCTTGCTGTTGTTCCGCAGGTAATTGAATATCTAAAAAATGAAGGCTATACGTTTGAAACATTGTAGTTGGTTGGTTGTACTGCTTCTTTTGGCGAGTTGTGCCAATCGGGGAATCGGACCGCAAGGTGGCCCGAAAGACTCGATTCCACCGAAGGTGTTGAAAGAAATACCGGAGAATGGAACCCTCAACTATACAGGCAAACGGGTAGAGATTCATTTCAACGAATATCTGCAGTTGGACGACGTAAGTAAACATGTGCTTATTTCTCCTCCGCAACAACGCCCGCCGGAAGTCAAAGCACTCGGAAAAAAAGTGGTCTTGGTCTTTGATGAACAGCCTTTGGACAGCACTACATACACTGTTGATTTTGGTAATGCCATTTGCGATTTTCACGAAAAAATACCAATTCGCGGATACACGCTTTCATTCTCTACCTGTGACCACATAGATTCCCTTGAAATAAACGGATATGTCGTTAACGCAGAGGACCTCAATCCTATTTCTGGAGTCATCGTTGGTATTCATGAAAATCATGAGGATAGTGCTTTCTCCACGCTTCCTTTTACCCGTATAGGCAAGTCTGATGCTAATGGCTTTTTTTCTGTTAAAAACATCCGCGAAGGAACGTATCGTTTGTATGGCTTGAATGATGTAAGCCGTGATTATCTATATCAGCCGAGTGAAGGTTTGGCATTTGTCGATTCACTTATTACGCCGTTTTGTCATACGGAAGTCGAACAGGATACTACTTGGCGGCCGGCAGTGGTGCTTGATTCTTTAGGTAAGGATACTATTGCTTTGCGCGAAGTGGATACCATTCAATCTGTTACTTATACCTACTACGAGCCTTCTGGCTTACTTCTTTGGTATTTCAACGAGGAGAAAACACGGCAGTATTTCCAACGCTGCTATCGTGATCAGGCTCATTGTTTGCGCTTGCAGTTTGCTGCGCCGCAAGATGAACTGCCACAGATTCGTGCGTTACGCCCTTCGGAAGTTGATTCTTTAGGAAATGACTCGGCTTGGGTTGATTGGACTCAATATGCCATTCTACAAGAAAATAAAACCAAAGATACCTTATATTATTGGCTTACGGATTCAATGGTTATTAAGCAAGACAGTCTAATTTTTGAAATGACATATCTTAAATCGGACTCACTTTATAACCTTGTTCCGCAAACTGATACCATTTTTGCAGTCTATCGTGCTCCCCGCATTTCCGAGAAGGCGAAGGCTCAAAAAAATAAAAATAAAAAAGCACCCTTATTACAACTCTCTTCAAACGCAACCGCTAAGTTTGATGTGTATAGACAATTAATCATTTCCAGTCCTACACCATTGGCAGAAGTGATAACTGATAGTTTACATCTTTTCCAAAAGATTGATACTGTTTATCACCCACGCGCATTTACCATTACTCCGGTGGATTCGGCAAAAATGAGCTACATTGTAAACTATAATTGGGAACCAGAGAAACAATATGAACTACGTTACGACTCTGCTGCCTTCCGAGATATTTATGGTGTTGTGAATAAGGCGGACAAATTACAAATGACCGTCAGATCATTGGAAGAATATTCCACTTTGCTAATCAAACTCGTTCCTTATGAACCGAAGGCTGTTTTGCAGTTGCTAGATGAGAATGATAAAGTTTTGAAGGTCCTGCCTGCCAATCCTTCGGGTACTAAATTTGAGTATTTGGAACCCAATACGTACTATTTGCGTTTGTTCATAGATGAGAACGGAGATGGAAAATGGACAACCGGCGATTGGGCAGCACATCGCCAACCGGAGGAAGTTTATTATTTTCCCTCTAAATTATTGCTACGTGCTAACTGGGATTTTGAAGAAACATTCGATTATAATGCTATCCCACAATTAGATAGCAAGCCGCAAGAGTTGCTGCAAGATGCTGCAGAAAAGAAGAAATAAACTTTTCAATCGTGAAAACACCTTTATGTGGGCATTCCTGCTTGTTGGACTAACCGTACAAGTAGTAACATTCCTTGTGGCAAAGCAATCTATACTTTCACTTTTTTGCGGGGCTCTCGGAATATGCTCTGTAATTTTATGCTCGCAAGGGAATATACTAACCTTTGCTTTTGGATTTGCCCAAATAGCAACATATAGTTATATTTGTTATTTGGAAGCTTTGTATGGTACTCTTGCCATTAATGCTTATTATTTCATTACACAGATTTATGGTGTGTATGTATGGCGTAAACGCTTGAAAGAAAATGACAAGAACATTGCTGACTCTGTCCCGACCCGTCAGTTGTCAGGTCGTGTTATTGCTATTCTTGTCGTGGCTATTGCGTTTTGTTCTTATCTTGTAGGACTCTCACTCGCTAAATTTACAGACGATTCTCAGCCTTATTTAGACGCATATACAACAGTACCTGCGCTGGTGGCACAGGTACTGATGATTCTTGCTTATCGGGAGCAATGGTTTATTTGGTTCTTAATCGATGTGTTGTATGTCGTCTTGTGGGCGCGAGCTGGTGATTATTGCCTATTTGCACAGCACATTTTCTGGTGCATTAATTGCGTTTATGGTTATGTGCATTGGTCTAAAACACTTCAAGAGCCTGCTTGAGTTCCTTATCAAAACGCAGCATATAAGCGATACGTCCTTTCTGGAAATAATACCGCTCCATGATTTCTGCTCCAAGCATTTCTTTTACCTCGTCTTTATTACGTTGAATCGCCTCTTGAAATGAAGGCTTTAATTGAGGTGCAATAGCTTCCAATTGTGCTAACGTCGCTGAATCGATATCCTCTTGCTTCGCCATCTTTAACATATCAGCAAAATACTTGCTGGTTTCAGTTTCATAAGTAAATTCTTTGCTCTCAAGATATTTACAGAAATCGTCAATATCTTCATCTGTCACATCGAACTCATCGGGTAGGGCAACTGTCTCATGTAATTGATGATAGAGCACCGAATAGTCAAAGAACATGTGCTTGGTATAGAGTGCATATGTGACATCCACTTTTGCGGAGTCATTCAATACTATATCCGGCAAAATGCCACCGGCAGTATCTTTTTTGAGTTTGTTTCCCTTTTGCATCTCGGAGTAGTCAATGGCTTGAATGCATCGTCCGGAAGGCAAGTAATATTTACTGGTCGTCACTTTGAGGTGCCCGTCATATGCTATTGGGCGTACATTTTGCACTAAACCTTTGCCAAATGTGCGTTGCCCCACTAAAGTCGCTCGTTTAAGGTCTTGCAAAGCTCCGCTGACTATTTCTGCGGCCGAAGCAGAGTTCTTATCAACCATAACGACAAGGGGAAGACTTGGGTAAGAGGGAGCAACACTTGTATTATACGTATGATTAGATGCTGTAATCTTGCCTTTTGTGGACACGACCATTGTTTCTTTTGGAACGAAGTTGGATACAATCTGTAGTGCTTCTTCGATGATACCGCCTCCATTACCACGCAAATCGATTATCAATCGTTTTATTTGTTTGCTCGTTACAAGTTCGTCTAATGCTTTTTTGAAATCTGCAGCGGAGCCTTCAGTAAACTCGCTAAATCCGATATAACCCGTTTCCCCAATAGCCGAGTAATAATCAACAGGATCCATATGAATATCTTCGCGGGCAAATTCACGAGTAATTGGTTGCCCGTTACGTAGTAATTCCAATTTCACGATGGTACCGGGCACACCGCGCAGCAAGTTGCTCACATCGGATACCGGTTTGTCTTTTGCCGAAACACCATCAACGGATACTATAACATCGCCGGCCAGAACATCATTGCGTTGTGCCGGTTTACCTTCATAAGGATTTGCAATAATTATCTCCGTGCCATCTTTCCCTTTTGCGTTTTTTACTTCCCGTAATTGTATGATTGCACCGATTCCTCCGTATTTGCCGGTGGTAAGCATGCGCAAATCGTCATCTTTCTTTTTGGGGTAATATACGGTATACGGATCTACTTTGCGCAGCATTTGATTGATGGCAGTTTCAGTGATATCCTCATAATTAAGTGTGTCAACATAATTCATATCTAACTGCCGCATGACATCGTTGAAAATGGCTAGCGATTTATCGATGCGTGCTGATTTTTGCTGCGAAACTGCCTCATAGGGTAGTAGGGCAATAAGCACAATATAAAAAATAGTCTTTCGCATAATTCTATTTTAATTTGTTTGGCACGAAGGCACTTACGTCTTTGTTATAGGAATACAAGTCCCGCACAAGGGTAGAGCTGATGTGGGCGTATTCGGGACGGGTATATAATAGAATAGTCTCGATTCCACCGATACTTTTGTTGGCCTCTGCCATATTACGCTCATATTCAAAGTCCTGAACACAACGAACACCGCGCAAAATAAATTGAGCATCAACTTCTCTGGCAAAATCAACGGTCAAACAATCGTATATTTGCACACTGACTCGTGGCTCATCCTTGAATATCTTGCGGATTGCTTCTTCGCGTTCACGAATAGGGAAGGTCTCTTTCTTGGTGCTGTTTCGACCAATTCCTATAATGATTTCATCAAACAGACCGAGTCCGCGTTTGACGATATCATAGTGACCGATAGTAAACGGGTCAAAAGACCCTGGAAAAATAGCTCGTCTCATTTTATTTGTTCTCATTGTGGTTTTTAATGGGATTGTTATACATTTCATATAACTTCTCGCGGAGGAACGCCTCATCTTTATTCGGAATATCTATCATTGCGAGGCGACTCTCAATATACTTTTCAAATTCTGTGCCGTGTTCAAATATCTCATATCCTGCAAAAATTTGTCGGTCTATTTGTGTGGCGATAGCACGGATTTGGTCGTTCTTGGACATTCCTTGCAATTCTTCAGCATTGGCATCCATCCAATGATTGATGCTCGGTGTCATGCGGAAGATGACTCGTCCGTTCTTGCCTCTTAAACCGGTTTTCATGGACACTCTGTCATCGTGTTTGGTCTTTTTCCACGCAGGATTATCGCGTTTGAGCTGCATCTCGGCAGCTTTAAGGTAATCGCAGGGATCAAACTCATAACTAATCGAAACTGGGCAAATGTTCAACGCTTTTACTTGGTCAAGAAAATCTAAGTTCTTATCTGCACTAAGTGTCAACATTTTTAGTACGGCTGGTTGAGTGCGGTCATCGCTGTCTTTGGCACGACCTTCACGTTGGGCCAGCCAGATTGATTTCCCGTGAGTGCGTAAATATTGTATATACTCCGACAGCAATATAGAGTTTTGCAGAATCTCTCTTGGACCTCCTTCACGACGCACAACAAAACCTCGATTAAACCGAAAAACAGTCTCAATGTACCATTTACTGAGCAAATTGTCACCAATGCCGACAAATGGACGGATAAAATACCGGTCGTGCAGCAACATAGACAACCATGAAGCATCAAGTACGATGTCACGGTGGTTGGTCATGAAAAATGCGCCTTTCTTAATGTCCTGTTCAATCAATTGGCGGCTTTCTTTTGCGGTTTTGCCGTCAAGTTTGAGGTAGTCCAACTTGACACTTTTTGCCTTGCGCCATACCAAAGAATGTAACCACGGCATAATAAGCAGTATATCCACTATTGGAATAAGCCAGCCTGTACGATAAGCACGAATTTGTTTGAATTTATCCATAGTCTTTACTTGAAGTTTTCTAATGCAGCTTTGGAGGCTTCGCGGTAGGCTACCATCAACCCGCCGGTCCCGAGTAAAGTGCCACCGAAGTACCGCACAACCACCACCAATATATTATCCATTTTTTTGGCATCGATAGACCTCAAAATTGGTAAGCCGGCTGTTCCGTGAGGTTCCCCGTCATCTTTTGTACGCCAAAGGTTTGCGCCCAGACGATAGGCATAACATACATGTCGCGCATCGTGGTATTTTTTCTTGTACCACGCAATGCGGTTTTTTGCCTCCTCCTCGTTTGTAATCGGCTCCGCAAACGCAAGGAACTTTGAACCACGGTCCTTATAAATGCCTTCAGCTGTCATTACATTCTCAATTTCAGTCCAGCCAACAATGTATCCGGACAGAAGTGGAACACACTTGCCATTTCACCCGACATACAAAATCCACAATGTTTGCATGTATCTGTCGGAGTGTAGGAAAGTCGTCCGTTCAATAACTCAGTTTGAATGCCGACGCATAAACCACGGTCTCCCGTAGGATAGACAAAGTTTGTCACCCAGCACAAACTGCCTACGTTATGTGTTTGCATGTATTGTGGGTACATCTTTTTGAGTCCCGATACGCTGTTCATGATTGGATAACCCTTTCGTTTATAGCGTATTATGGTATCAAGTGCTTTGGCTTTTTGTTCATCGTCCAACATCAAACTCTCTGTCCCGGGGAAAGGAGTGTGGAAGTTAATTGAAATCTGCGCAATTGATGGGTTTGTTTTGGCATACTCTAATGCTTCTTCCAATCCATCGACGTTCAGTTTGTTCACCACCATATTTACGGTCAAAGGTGCATGTTTGGACTTCCTGCTTTCAGCAAATGCCTTGATGTTCTTCTCCAACCGGGCAAATGTTCCTTCTCCGCGTACGGCTTCATGATATTTACCAACACCATCCATTGATACCCACAAACTATCCATCGCAACCCAAGAGAAGTCTTGTTGGGCGTTCGTGGTAATGGTTACTGAGAAAAATCCGATTTCTTTCGCGGCTTTGATTATATCGTTCAGGTTCTTGTCTCCTTCTTTCCATAAAGTCGTCTCACCGCCTTCCAAGTCCAAAAAACGGCTTCCAAGGTCGTAACTGTATTGCAAATCGGAAACAATGTCTTTGAATGGACGATGTTTGCTGCCGACTACATTATATACCGAACAATGTTTGCATTTCAGATTGCATTTGTCCGTAATGAATAATACCGTTTGCAATGGGGCTTTCCGACCGAAAAAGCGTGCCCGAACAAACCACCAACCCAAATACCAATATTGTTTCAAAAATCGTATCATTAGCAATTTAACAGCTTAATAGTTTAACAATCGTGACAACGATTAAAATCAAGCACCAATACATAACCACATTGCGTGCCAACAGCCAACGAATCAAAAACCAATCCATGCCGGTTTCCTTAAATATCTCAAATTCGGTCATTGGTCCCATCCACCAGCGGGGATTGTCATTTGTTGGAAGCCCCTTCACAAAACGAGAGAGCGAGTACACAAGGTAAACAGACATCGGCAATGTCAGCAATGTGGCAAGATACCAATAACTCCACCAGTCAAGTGCGATTCCAAGACACAACAGCGCAAATGGTACTAATGCAAACACACCCACAAAAACCAATTGTGTCGTGCGATTCTTCAGAAGCCTTGCAAACGTCATCTTGTCTAATTCGCCGTCAGCTTCTGTCTCCATTACCGAATGAACATACACGATATTCGTTACTAACAGCCCGATTGCGGCCGACATTACAGCCATCGGCCATGAGAATGCAATCCCGCAGACAGCCGCTTGTACACCAAGCATCAACAGCGGACCGAACATCAGTCCGATTACCAGTTCACCCAATCCGTGCATGCATAGTTTGAGAGGCCCGCCGGAGTAGTTAATTCCTACAAACAGCCCTATAAGAGCATACATCGCCACCCACGCAGCCGCTTGCCAACCATGTAGCCACCATTGAGCCAACATACAAATAATGCCGATTCCACCGGCTATGGCAAGGAAGATACACACGGCTTTACCAAGGTCCTCTATAGTTGCATCGCCATTGGTGATATACGTGCATTTATCCAATCGGGCGCGAATACTGGTCTTTGAAAGGGTAGAGCGTATCCGACTGTCACGCTTGTAATCAAAATAGTCATCGGCGAGATTCATCCCTAAATGTCCTATACAAACGCCTATTACGGCGAGCACGGCTAACCACCATGTAAAGCCTTCTTGACCAATACACATAACTACTGCCAACAATGCGGGTAATGTCGATTGGGGAAGGGATATAGCACGTGAGTTCCGAAACCAGAAGAACAGCCCCTTGTGGTGTCCTCGGTAATATTTTTCAAATCCTTCTTCTGCGCTCATTTTATGCCAAGTTTCTTTTTGATAGGAGCAGGAATAGCGTCTTTATGAACCAATACATCGTTCGTCTTATACTTCATAAATGCTTCCGTTATGTACCAAATTCCTTGATAATCAGAACGTCTCGTGCCCCACGAGTTCTTGACCATATAGTATTTCTTGCCGTTCTGGTCTTTGGCAATACCAAATATCTGCATACCATGATCGTCCGTATTTTCCCAGTTGTCAAACGCCTGTTGACGCAACTCTTGTGTCACTTCCATTTCTTTCAAGGGCTTTTTCGTCAACTCGTCTTTCTTTTCTTTGTCACTCAATCCAAGCCATTTAGCCATATCGCTGCCGGTCAAATCGGCACCATTGTCTGCATCTGGCATTTGACCGATTCCTTTACGCGAGAAACCGAGTTCGCTCACATCCGCTCCCCATGCTAAAGTATAACCATTCGTAATGGCATAGTCAATAATTGACATCATGTCTTCCATCGGCACATTGTACATCTGGTCCATTCGCCAGTTATCTGGAACTTCTAATGCAAACCTCGAGTAGAAAGGATGATGCGTATAACTCGTAACACTCACATAATCAGACGCTTTCAATCCCAATGATTCCACAAAGGATTGAGGAGAATAAGTCGCTCCTTTATAGGTAAAGGTCTCAGGACAAGGTCCCAGATACGTATCGTAAATAGCTTGCAGACCCTGTTTCCATACAGGTGTTAACCGTTTAAGACGACTGCCTGTCAAGGCTTTGACATACCCGCCCGCAATCGCATCCAATTCCGCATGAACAGGCAATGTATCCGCTTTGGTTGTGCCATATTGAATACCCGGCATCACTTCTTGGGGTACTAATCCGTAGTTCTGCATACAATAAATAACATCATATGCACTTCCGCCGGAAGCGAACTTAACGTCACCATACATCCGAACGCAGTATTCTGCACGATCCACCATCGTTTTGCTCACTACAAACATTTCGCTCAGGTCGTATTCTCCTTTGCCCATACGAATTAACTCGGATTCTATGAATCCGATAGTTGAAAATGCCCAACAAGTTCCGCTTCGGTGCTGGTCCTTTACCGGCGTAATAGCTACGCTGTCAACCGTCGTAAAACGGAAACCTTCCACGGTATCCTTGGCAACTGATGCCGTATCGGTCGGCACTACTGTGTCACATATCAGCGACACCATTAATAATGTTAGTAACTTCATATTATTATGTTTTTAATAGTCTATTTCTTCCAAATAATCGAGCATTACGCGTCCCATAATTGGACTGTTGTATATATGCGAACCATGGTCCTCGTCTTGTAAAATAAGCACTTGTCCATGTGGAATATGATCGCCGATTAGATGAGTGTGCTCTATACTGATAAGGTCGTTTTCTCCGGCTGCGATAAGACACGGACATTGAATTGTCGCCATATCTTCTACCGTCATATTCGGTTCATAAAGCATCATTCGGTATAACGCAGAAGTATCAGATGGATGCGCACGCTCTTCTTCCAAATCCCAGATACCGCAATCGGGGTCAATATTGGCGCCGGATGTGACTATTGCAGACCATGTTCCGGGATAACGTACTTCGGTCAACAACGCAATTATTCCGCCGTCGCTCCACCCGAAAACTACCGGTTTCACCGGCTCTGACTCCTTAACTTCAAGTCGTTTCTTGTTGATGGCAGAGGTGGCGGATTGCATGATTTGCGAGGCAAAACTTTCTTCCTTGTTTTCATTTTCCTCATAAAAAGGAATTATCACTTGTTCTACAAAACAATGAATGTCATCTGCCATATCAGTATAGTGATATTCTGGTAGAGGAGGGTTTGCGCCTTGCCCGCGTGAGTCTGGCGCCCATACAAGATAACCTGTTTGCGCCAGTTGGTTTATCATAACACTAAGATCTTGATGACTTCCGCCATTCCCGTGAAGCAGCACTATCGGTTTTCCATCAGAAGAACCCTTGACAAGGTACGTAATCGGAACACCATTCACCTCAACCGTACGTTCTTCGCGCACAATACGATGAAGGGATACTGACCACATAATCAACAGAATCGCTATCATTACGATAGCCGCAATAATCCCTATGTATTCCCGTTTTGTCATGTTTATTTTAATCGTTACTTGTTTTTATTTTGTATCTGTGTTGCTTTAATCTTGTATCTGTGCTGTTCAAATCTTGTATCTGTGCTGTTCTAATCTTGTGTGTGTGCTATTTGAATCGTATATATGTGCTGTTCTAATCTTGTGTATGTGCTATTCGAATCGTATATATGTGCTATTCTAATCTTGTGTATGTGCTATTCGAATTGTGTATATGTGCTGTTTTTAGATTGATTATATGCCTTTCCCTCTTGTTTCTGGGTCTCGCTTTTTGCCATTTCTACAAGTCTTGTAAGCTGTTGTTGATATATTCAGCCTGCAAAAGTACAACAAAAAAATGATATACGCAAATATATTGTGAAAATTTTTATACAGAGTATAAAATTTGCCTGACTTTATGCCGAATGTTTATTTCTTAATTGCTATAATTTTTCTATGTTTTTCCCGAACCAATTACGTAATATACACGATAGATATACGATAGATACACGTTAGATACACGATAGATACACGAAAGATAAAGCCGTTACCACTTGGTCGCTTCTTCCTTCGTGCTGTTTTTGCGGATATTTTTGACTTTTCGGGGCTAATCTGTGCGATTTTTCTGATTTTATTCAGAAATATTTGTGTATTCACGAAAAAAGTAGTACTTTTGCACGAAATTTTAATAAAATGGCTTGATATGGACATTTCAGTAATTGTTCCGTTGTTCAATGAGGCAGAATCCCTGCCGAAATTATATGAGTGGATTGCTCGCGTTATGAACGATAATAGGTTCTCCTATGAGGTTATTTTCGTTAATGACGGTTCTACCGACAATTCATGGGAAGTGATAGAGCAACTTAAAAGCAACGAAAATAGCAAAAATGCCGAGGTGCACGGTATCTGTTTTAGACGCAATTATGGCAAATCTGCTGCCCTTCAAGTAGGCTTCCAAGCCGCGAAAGGCGATGTCGTCATTACTATGGATGCGGATTTACAGGACTCTCCGGACGAAATCCCAGACCTCTATCGCATGATTACCGAAGAAGGCTACGACCTTGTCAGCGGCTGGAAGAAAAAACGCTATGACAATAAACTGACAAAGAATATCCCCTCCAAACTGTTTAATGCAACTGCCCGTCGGGTAACCGGTATTAAACTCCACGATATGAACTGTGGCTTGAAAGCCTATCGTAACGAGGTGGTGAAGAATATCGAAGTATTCTCTGAAATGCATCGTTATATTCCGTATTTGGCGAAAAATGCTGGTTTTTCCAAGATTGGAGAGAAAGTTGTTCAACATCGCAAACGCGAGTTTGGTACCAGTAAGTTCGGACTCAACCGCTTTGTAAACGGCTATCTTGATTTGATGACACTTTGGTTCCTCAACAAGTTTGGCAAGCAACCCATGCATTTCTTCGGTTTCATCGGTAGTCTCATGTTCGTTTTAGGCTTTATAGCAATCATGGTGGTGGGAGCTATGAAACTCTACGCACTCAGTCATGGGCAACATGCTATGTTAGTGGCAGACAATCCATATTTCCACCTCTCAATCCTGACTATGGTGTTAGGTTGCATGTTGTTCTTGGCGGGATTCCTTGGCGAAATGATTATCCGCAATTCCCAATCACGCAACGACTATCTCATTAGTAAGACGCTATGACCTTAGACGACCAACGCACGACCATTGAGCGTGCTTTGGGCGAAAGAATGCTCAATCACGTCTTTTTCTTCCTTCGACAATGGGCGAAAGAATTGGCTTTTGCGCCTTATTCTGACCGCATTTATTCCTTGTCGCAGAGTTATGACGGTCTGTTTGACTACTACTTGGCGGCTGATGACCCCGATAGGGAAGCGGTTCATGACAAACTGACCTCCGAAACATATCGTCTGGTGGATGAAATGTATGCCGATATCCGCATCAAGCGAGGATTATCGCCTGAAATGCATGGCTTTAATCACGACAATCATAACAGTATCATGCGCTATTTCTCGTCTTGCCTCCATTTACAAGATGAGGATTTGGATTGGCTGTATGACACGTCGAATGACCCTTCTCATGCAGGTTTGGCGCTGGTGGCAATGGCAGGATTGAGTACGAATCTAAAAGAACATTTTCAAGAAAACGCCTTGCTTACGATAATTGATTGTATTGGTTCTGACAATATGGTTATAGCCGAGCAGGCATCAGTCTATTCAATCTTGTTGCTGGCTCAATGGGATTTGCGGCTTGACTTCTTTCCTGAGGTGCAGGATGCGTTTATCGAACAATGCGGTGATGGCTCTCACATGTTTATTGCTATGAAAGCGCTTATTCGATCGGTCAATACGAACTTGAAAGAAATGGTGGAAAACCACGAATTGACCGAAGAAGATTTGCCGGACGAGATTCGCGAATTAATCAACAAGGACACAAACGAAGACGAAAGTTTCGAAGAGAAGTTGGCGCATATCTCACACTTATTACCCAAAACCGAAGAAGAATATTTGCGAACAATCGTTGAGATTCTTCCGGATACATGGGTGATGGATACTGTGTTGCATGAGGAAGAAGAGCGTATTGAAGCGATGGAACGTCTATATATGGAAGTCGGTTCAATTGATTTGATGTGGGCCAGATTAGACGAAGCGGAAGAATGGCTACTCAATAGACTGCGTACCAATCGTGCAACGGCGAAAGACTACATCAACTACGCACATTGTTGCTTCATCAAAGGGGATAGAATGATGGCGTATGAAAATTACCGCGAAGCGAAGCGCATCTGTCAAAGTAATCGTGCTTTCTTTGATCTGTTCCGACCTGACAGAAAGATGTTAGTGGAAAAAGGAGTGCCTTTGGAGCAAGTTTATTTGATGGAAGACAATTTGTTGCGTTAATCCCCGTCTTATTTTACGAAAATAACATCATCGCGGCATACAATGGCAAACATGTCGCTGGATAGTTTGTACGCAGTCAGCACTTCGGATACTCCTTCATGAACTTTCCGCGTCAAAAGATTTCCTTTAGGCGAACAAATCAAATAGGTACCATTTTTCAATACCACCAAATAATTCTCTTCCCGTGGCAGAATAGTCCGAATACTGTCTTCAAGTTCAAATTGCAAATCCTGCGCTCCGAAACGGTCGCCGGACAACTCATCTTCATAGTAAGAAAACGGCTGCAAAGTAGGTGCAATAATATTCGCAAAAGCAGTGGCTGTTGATTTATAGGCTGCATGAGCGGCGTTTAACGTTATTTGCGCCTGTTTATTTATTGAATCTGTGCTATAACAATGCCACTTTTTCAGCAATTCAGCATACCGATTGATAGCTTCCGGCTCTTTCTTCAGTTTCTCTTTTAGTTGTGCGGTCGCTTGTTCGGTGTATGTTGCATGAAGATGTTGCCGATAGATGACTGTAAGTGCTTGCTCTACATAATCATTATCCACTTTCTCCGGCTGATTGAATAGCGCGTTTTGACTGCCTTGCATAATTCGTACTGTGTGTTGCAACGTCTCAATAAAGTCTTTCATAAACGACTGATAATCAAGCCGTTCTATGCGATTTGGCAGGATCTCGTCTATTTGTAAATTACTGTGCTGCCCTGATTCCATTTGCTGCATTGCCCGTTGCAGCAATCCGTATTCAATATCAATCTCATCATAATAGGTGGTATAGGTCTGTTCTTGCTCTCTCAGAAATTCCCGCACCCATTCGCCATAGTTCCATAGCACGACATTATTCTGTAGCAAGTCAGTATTGGTCAATCCGTCCAAACGATAGAGATTGATTGCTGCCCACGTAAATTGTGGCGAATAGTTGGCAACCGAAAACTGCGCTAACGCAGATTGTAAAACGGTTATATCATTTTGAAGACTATCCGATTGAATCTGTAGGTCGCTCAATAATTTACGGTCTTCCTCTGAAAGAAGTAAATGTGCCATCTTTTCACGCATATAACGCTCTGAGAGGGTCGTGAACAAGGTGCGGCATAGTGCATAACGATTGACAAGACGATAGTAGGACTGATATACTTCTTCCGAGCGTTTGCTAATGGATTCCACTGAGTCCATCTTCGCGCGTATAAATCGTTCTAAATCAGCATATTCCGGCTTCTTTCCTGCAATAGGTAATCCGGCATAGTGCTGAATCTTGAGCGTCTGCTCTTTGGCATAATGCAGACAATTCCCAAAGTACAGCCGAGTGCGGTAAAGATTCTGTCGGAAGGCATTGTAATCGCGAATAGGATGCTCCGTGGGAATAAGATTATAGCACCGCAATCCCAAATGATAATACGTGGCAGCAAATGTGGGTAGAAACTGTTGGTAATCCGACAATATATATACCGCCTCATAAGGCGTTGCACGGTTTGCCCGCTCCAAGGTCTCAAGGAAGTAATCTTGAGCCGTGGCAGACAGCGCAAAAGCATGCAAAAGCGCAAATAACAAGCCGATATGTAGGTGTCGTTTCATCAGATTCCAATCACTTTGAATTCCACACGTCTGTTAATGGCACGATTCTCTTCGCTATCGTTGGGCACTAAAGGCTTACGTTTGCCGTAACCGACAGACGTAACGCGAGAGGCGTCTATGCCGTGCTTGATAAGGTATTTCATAACTGCTTCGCCTCGACGTTTAGACAGCTTGTCATTGTATGCATCTGTTCCGATGTCATCTGTGTGAGCCGCTAATTCTATCGTCAGTGCAGGGTTCTCATTTAGCAATCGAACAATCTTATCCAGTTCCTCGTATGATGATTCAAACATGGAGGCGGAGTTGTATTCAAAATGGATATTTCGCAGCTGAAGCACCATTTCTTGCTTGATTTCCCTCAAACCAATGTAATATACTTGAGTACCTTCGGAGTAGGGAATACTGACAATTGTATCATAGTATAAATAGCCCTTGGCAGTAACATTAAGCGCGTATTGGTCGCCTTGGCGAAGCTGCGTGCTATCGGAATATGTCAGATGTTCCTCGCGGTTTTGATTCTCTATTTGAATAACACCATGTACGCCTTCTTTCGTATCCATATCATATAACGACACAAATAAAGGCGTTTTGGCCGGAATCAAGTCAATGTCTAATTCCGAAGAGGTCAGCAGCACTTCTTTTCGCGTATCAATTGTCAATTCGCGAGTCTCGTATCCTTTCTTTGAGAAAGATAATGTGTGCGTTTCTCCGATTGGAAGCAACATGTCGATACCGTATTTGCTTGTCTTGGAGTAATTCTGTGGCTTGCATTGAACCTGTGAAATAGGGGTTTGCATTTCTGCATCAAAGACATTGACGTGAATAGACAATTTCTTGGATAATAGTAAATGCTGCGTGTCGGTAGAGTCTCGGTTGAGTCTCGAACAATCGTATTCTAAGTATGCATGAGAATAATTGTCGGCTGTGATATCTAAAAGATATTTGCAACCTACCGGTAGAGCTATGTGAAATCTTCCTTCGTTGGTAAGGGTCGTAATCAATTGTGATGTTATCGCATTATAAACCGTAATGGAGTTGGGCATATACTTTTGATTATCAGCATCTTTCACACTTCCTGAAAGCGTAAGTATCGGCTGCGAACGGTATTTGTCCGGCAATGGCATATATTCGGCAGAGTAGGTCGTGTCTTTTTTATTACAGGACTGCTGTGTGAACCGAAGCGAAGGCTCTTCCGTTGTTCCGCCAACAATAGCCCCATAATAATTCACACCTTTCTCTTCCGGAGCTGTAATCAGTTCTGGGATATACCAGTTGTATTTGCCTATTCGCCGGCTGTAGTAAAGCGCGTAAGGACGGTCTTTCCGCCCTTCTATGGCTCGCTTTGAGGCAAATATTAGGGTTTGGTTATCCGGCAGAATAAACGGTGCTATATCATTCCCAGTACTGATTACAAGCGCTTCTTCGCTTTCCCAGTTATCGCCGTTTCGAGTGGTGACAAAAATAGAGTACTGCTCCTCAGACTTTTTGTCGTTTGGATCGGCTGGCAACCGGCGAACAAAGTATATCTGATTTTCATCGCTGCTCAAACTCGGCCACAACTCATCATAGCCGGTATTGACGCTAAGCAATGGGGTAGGTTTATCCCACTTCAGGTTGATTCTTTGGGATAAGTACAGGTTGAAATTCGTTTCCCCGGAACTCTTTGCGGCAAAAACAATCGTATTCTTGTCAAATGACAAACTGCTGGACTGAATCTGCCAACCGAGTTGTTGTAACTCGTTCAGTTCCGTTTCACGTTGCGCTTGTCGAATTTGTGCAGTCACCAATACGCTGCACAAACAGCCCACTATGAATAGTTGCCATCTCATTAAATCACAATTCGTTCAAAAGTGTTTATTTTGTTCTTGTCATACGGACAGTACACTTTAATGTAATTCTCTGTAAATCCGCACATTAAGTCGTTCTGCCCATCCTCGGATTTGATGCGTTTGCTTTCCCATAACACCGTGGCTCCCTCACCCTTATGAGCCGCATAGAATGCTTGTAGTTTCTGCTCGCTGATACGATGTAGAATCTTGCTCCTCTTCTCACGCTCTGCTTTGGGTACAACATACAAATCCATCTCTAACATCTTCGTATTAGCTCGTTCAGAATACGTGAATACGTGTAATTGACTAACTGGCAGATTTTGTATAAATGTCTCATAATCAGCAAAATATGCCTCCGTTTCGCCACGTACTCCCACCATACAATCCACTCCGATAAATGCATTGGGCATAATCGTTTTGATGTGTGACACTCGCTCTGCAAATAACTCTCGAGTGTATCTTCGATGCATAATTTTCAGCACTTCATTGCTCCCCGATTGCAACGGAATATGAAAATGTGGCGCAAAGTGCCGGCTGTGAGCTACAAAGTCTATAATCTCGTCTGTTAACAGATTCGGCTCACAACTCGATATCCGAACACGGTAATCGTCCAATCGTAAATCGTCAAGTGCCCGCAACAGCTCGATAAACGTCTCTCCTGTACTCCTGCCAAAGTCGCCAATATTCACACCCGTCAAAATAATCTCTTTCGCACCCTCAAACAATGCCTGTTTTGCTTGCGACACTATATCCTTAATATACGCGTTACGCGAACGCCCGCGCGCATGTGGTATGGTGCAATACGTACAGAAGTAATTGCAACCATCTTGAATTTTCAGGAAACAGCGCGTCCGGTCGTCGCGCGAATAGGCCGCTTGAAAATGCTCAGTATCTTTGGGTACGAGGCGGTTGATTTCCTCCAATATCGTTTGGTCGCTTGTTGCCAACACCTCTCCTCTGGCTTGTTTTTGACGCAGTAAGGCAGCATAGCAGCCGGTCATAATAATCTTTGCATTTGGATGCTCGCGTCGAATACGATGAATCGCCTGCCGGTCTTTGTGGTCTGCCGTGTCGGTCACAGTACAAGTGTTTACAATCACCACATCAGGCTCCTCATTATGTTTGGCTCTGCAATGACCATTTGCTTCCAGCGAACGCATTAACGCACTGGACTCCGCAAAATTGAGTTTGCAACCTAATGTGACTACCTTGATTTTCATTCCGGCTGCAAAATTACGCTTTTTTTTGCAACTATACAAATATTTCATTCTCTTATGCTGATTTTTCTTCAAAATCTACGCTTATTGCTTATTAATATTTCAAAAAATAAATCTTAAAATACCTTAAAAATTACCCATTTTTTGAGCCTTCAAATACCCCTTTTTCATAACTGAATGATTATCAATTGAATGCAAAGAAAATTCAAAAAAATGACCCAAAAATTTTGTCAGTTCAAATAAAAGTAGTACCTTTGTCGTCGAATTTGACACAAATCACGGATTTTCGATTGGGAAATGTTGATTTCCGAGCAGTGAAAATGCTGTAACTTGTTGATAATCAGTTCGTACAATATTTTTCGACTAAAAACGGAGAATTGTGCGAATTGGGGCGGTGCCAACACGATGAATCATATTCGCACATAAAAAGACACATTAAAATAAGTAAAAATATATGGAAACTTACATTATTAAACGAGACGGCAAAAAAGAGTTATTTGCCATCGACAAAATCAAAAATGCGATAGCCAAATCGTTCTTGGCGGCTAACGCATTTGCAACAGAGGAAATCTTAACGGGAGTCTTAAGTCATTTACGTATTGAAAACGGCATTAGTGTGGAGGAAATTCAGAATCAGGTGGAGGTCGCTTTGATGTCAGAAGGCTATTATCAGGTGGCAAAACGCTATATGTTGTATCGCGCACAACACTCTGAGGATCGCGAGACACAAGCACGTCTTGAGTTCCTGATGAAGTATTGTAATGCTAAAAATGCTGCTGATGGTAGTAAGTTTGACGCAAATGCCAATGTGGAGAATAAGAACATTGCGACGTTGATTGGCGAGTTGCCCAAACAAGGATTCATCCGCTTGAACCGCCGTCTGCTCACAGAGCGCATCAAAGAAATGTTCGGTCGCGAACTTTCTGACCGCTATATGTCTTTGCTGACTCAGCACTTCATTTACAAAAACGACGAAACCAATCTTGCCAACTACTGCGCCTCTATTACCATGTATCCATGGTTGCTTCAGGGAACAAAGGCTTTGGGGGGTAATGCGGTAGCTCCGCACAACCTCAAATCCTTCTGTGGCGGATTTATCAACATGGTATTCATTGTTTCCTCTATGCTTTCTGGTGCGTGCGCAACGCCCGAATTCCTTATGTATATGAACTATTTCATCGGTCAGGAATATGGCAAGGATTACTACAAACGCGCGGACGAAATCGTGGACCTCAGCATTAAGAAACGCTCGATTGACAAAGTCATTACCGATTGTTTCCAACAGGTTGTTTACTCCATCAACCAACCTTCGGGTGCGCGTAACTTCCAATCCGTTTTCTGGAATATCAGTTACTATGACCGTTATTATTTCGAGTCTCTCTTTGGGAACTTTGTATTCCCTGATGGCGAAAAACCCGATTGGGACGGACTGAACTGGCTGCAAAAGCGTTTCATGAAGTGGTTTAACGAAGAGCGTCGTCATGCGGTTCTCACCTTCCCGGTTGAAACAATGGCGTTACTCGCTGAGAATGGCGATGTTAAGGATAAAGAGTATGCCGACTTTACGGCTGAAATGTATGCCGAAGGACATTCGTTCTTTACCTATTTGAGCGACAATGCCGACTCCCTGTCAAGTTGCTGCCGTCTCCGTAATGAGATTACCGACAACGGCTTCAGCTACACACTTGGAGCGGGTGGCGTAAGTACCGGCTCTAAATCCGTGCTCACCATTAACCTCAACCGTGCCGTGCAATATGCTGTTCGCAACAATATCCCGTATCAAAACTATATTGAGGAAATCGTTGATCTCATGCATAAGGTGCAACTCGCTTATAATGAGAACCTTAAGACCCTGCAAGACCGTGGCATGTTGCCGCTCTTCGATGCTGGATTTATCAATATCGGTCGTCAGTATCTGACGATTGGTGTCAACGGCTTAGTTGAATCTGCTGAATTCTTGGGTATTGAGATTAGCGACAACGAGCGTTATACCAACTATGTACAGGAAGTTCTGGGCATCATTGAAAAACTCAATAAACAGTATCGCACCAAGAACGTCATGTTCAACTGCGAAATGATTCCGGCAGAAAATGTCGGCGTTAAGCATGCTAAGTGGGATAAGGAAGACGGTTACATTGTGCCTCGCGATTGCTACAATAGCTATTTCTACATTGTAGAGGACAAGAATACGACCGTTTTGGACCGCTTCCGTCTGCATGGCCGCAAGTACATTGAGCACTTGACCGGTGGCTCTGCGCTCCACTGCAATCTTGACGAACACCTCTCACATGAGCAATATCGTCATCTTCTCCGTGTGGCAGCTGTAGAAGGATGTAACTACTTTACATTCAATATCCCCAATACCATCTGCAACGAGTGTGGACACATTGACAAACGCTACTTGCATGAGTGCCCCAACTGCCACTCCGAAAATGTGGACTACCTCACTCGCGTAATCGGTTACATGAAGCGTGTCAGCAACTTCTCGGCGGCTCGTCAGAAAGAGGCTGCACAACGTCACTACGCCGACAAACAGCAGGTTCCGACTTGCTAAAATGAAAGTCGCTTCGTTTGAAATAGTGTTTCAGGAAGTTCCTGGAGAAGTCTCTATGGCACTTAATATTTCCGGTTGTCCCAACAGGTGCAAGGGCTGTCACAGTCCTCACCTGTGGGAAGATACCGGAGAAGAACTGACCACAGAACTGCTGGATGCACTGGTGAACCGATATAATCCCGGTATCACCTGTGTTTGTTTTATGGGAGGAGACCAAGATGCAACTTATGTCGCTTCTCTGGCAGAGCACGTCCACAATGCCTTTAACCTCAAAACGGCTTGGTATTCAGGGCAAAACTTCGATGTCTCAAACTCCAATAACCTTGAAGAGTTTGACTTTGTCAAAGTCGGTCCTTATATCGCTGAATGTGGCGGATTGAAAAGTCCGACTACCAATCAGCGTTTTTACCGCAAAGAAGGAACAATATGGATAGATGAAACCTATAAATTCCAACAGAAACACCCTATTTGATTCCACTGCAATTTTACAGCCATGAGTGGGTGATTAGTGGGTGATTACTGGGTGATTAGTGGGTGATTAGTGGGTGATTAAGCCGTTTCAAGGCCAACTCAAGAACGATTACAAACAATAAAAATATGGATTTTATTAAATATCTCTTTGTGGAACCGGGCATTATTCAGTCAATTGTACTGCTTACCCTTACTATTTTTATGGGTTTGTGGCTCGGTGAGCACGTGCGCATAAAGAAATTCACGCTGGGTATTACATGGATTTTGTTTGTGGGCATTATTCTTTCTCATTTCGGTTTGCACCTTATGCCCCAAGTGGCGGGCTTTGCGCGTGACTTCGGCTTGATTCTATTCGTATATTCAATTGGTTTGCAGGTTGGTCCATCGTTCTTCTCTTCCTTCGGTAAGGGCGGACTGAAACTCAACGGATTTGCAACAGGAATTGTTCTTTTGGGTGTCCTTACAACTATCGCCATTATCTTCCTGTCAGGTGAAGACCCTGCCACAATGGTCGGAGTTATGTCCGGCGCTATCACAAACACACCTTCTCTTGGTGCGGCTGAGCAGACATTTACGGATATCAGTCATCAAATGCACCCTTCTATCGCTACGGGTTACGCCGTGGCATATCCGCTTGGTGTTTTGGGAATTATCTTCTCCATTGTGCTTGTCAAGTGGATCTTCCGCATCAAAACCGACAAGGAATCGGCGGAAGTAAGAAACCGCAATGCGCAGAATAATAAAGAGCCGTTGCTTTGTGATGTGCTTATCAACAACCCGCAGATTAATGGTATGACCATTCAGCAACTGCATCATAGATTGAATATTCCGATGGTCGTTAGCCGTATTATTCATGCGGATAAGTCTGAAATAGTGCCGCAGAGCGAAACCACGATTACTCTTGGTGACACCTTGCGGGTTTTGACTGATGTGGATCACCTTCCTACTGTGGAACTTATAGGTATTGCTGCTGAGCATAAGAAAGTGGATTCCGAGCATCTGTCGTCCAATCTCGTTTCCCGCAAAGTGGTCGTTACGCGTCCGGAATGGAATGGCAAACAGATTCGTTCCTTGGGCGTAAATAACCAATACCACGTAACCATTACTCGTATTAATCGTGCCGGTATAAACCTGATTGCTACATCCGATTTGCGTCTTCAGCTTGGCGACCGAATGACGGTTGTAGGCGATAAAGATGATGTACAACGCGTGGCAGACCTCTTTGGCAATGAGCTCAAGAAACTCGATGCTCCGAACCTCATTCCTATTTTCTTCGGTATTTTGTTGGGTGTTATTATCGGTACGTTGCCGATTGCTATTCCCGGTTTGAGCAGTCCGTTCAAGCTCGGCTTGGCAGGTGGTTCTTTAATCGTGGCTATTTTGGTCGGACGTTTCGGCCCCAATTATCATATGGTTACTTATGCCACGACAAGTGCTAACCGAATGGTTCGCGAGATTGGACTGGCGTTGTTCCTCGCTTCTGTCGGCTTAGGAGCGGGTGGGGAATTCTTCTCTACCATTGCTACAGGTGGTTGGGTGTGGATTCTGTATGGTGTAGTGATAACGATGTTGCCCTTATTGATTATGGGCTTTATTGCTCGCAAGTGGGGTAAACTCGACTACTTCACCTTAATGGGCTTAATGGCTGGCAGTACTACCGATCCGCCCGCTTTGGCTTTCGCAGCCGAGACATCAGACGGCTTGGATAATGCCAACGTTGCTTATGCCACAGTCTATCCGCTGACAATGTTCCTCCGGGTTATGGTCGCCCAACTTCTTATCATCTTTTTCTGTGCATAGACATGAAAAAGTGGCTAATGATATTGGTTTTGGTTGGGTTCGGAATCGCCACCTACGGACAGACTATCATGCGCGTAGGCAATAAATATACTGTGGATAGCGTTACCTACAGCGGTAGTGCTGCCTTTCGTGGCTATCTGAAAAATACCAATCCGGACTTGTACAAGCAATTTGACGAAGCATACAAACTGAGTCGAATCGGGTGGGGATTATTCGGAGCTGGTTTGGCTGTTATTCCGATTAGTGTGCTTGCGATGGATGCTGTTCAAAAGCGCGAAACAGCGCTTATTACCCAGCAAAGCGAGAATGGCAAGGGCTGGACGAATGACAAGATTGCTTTACTTTTTGCTTCCCAAGCTCTTATCGGCGCAGGAGTGGCGGTATCGGGTGTAATGATACTCGGCTTTGGATACAGAAATATGCATAGGTCTGTCGATGCCTATAACATCTCTCGAAATCCCGAGTCACAGGCATTCTGGAGTATTAATGCTTCATCATACGGAGTAGGCATTGCCTATCATTTTTAGAATAAAACGCTTTTTTATTTGCATATATCCGAAAAAAGCAGTACCTTTGCACGCTAATTGATAATTATGGTTATTTATTTACTGATATATCTTTCTATTGCATTAGGTGTGTCCTTCCTTTGTTCCATCTTGGAAGCTACCTTAATGTCCACTACGCTTAGTTACATCACAATGCGGGAGGAAGAAGGCTACAAGCCTGCGATTCGCATGAAGGAGTACAAGACTGAAACCGATCGGCCGCTTGCGGCAATTCTCTCCCTCAATACGATTGCTAACACTATCGGAGCTGCCGGCGTAGGTCAACAAGCCACTTTGCTCTTTGGCAGCAAGTGGTTTGGACTGGTTAGTGTGATTGTAACGCTCTTGGTGCTTGTCGTTTCGGAGATTATCCCTAAAACGCTTGGTACATCCTACTGGAAGCAATTAATGGGCTTTGCTTCTCGGACAATTAGCGTGTTGATTGTTCTGATGTATCCTTTTGTCCTTCTCGTGGAGTATCTCACGCGCTTGTTCCCTGAGTCTGATGAGGCTACCGTTAGCCGCGAGGAAGTTGTTGCTTTGGCAAATGTAGGTGAGGAAGAAGGAGTCATCGAAGAGGATGAAAACAAGATTATCCGTAATATCATGCGATTGGACGATGTGCAGGCGTGGGATGTCATGACTCCGAGTGTTGTCTGTGCCATTGCGCCGGAAAAGATGACGCTGAAGGAGTATTATGACGATGACCGTTACGACCATTTCTCGCGTATCCCTGTCTATGCCGATAAACCGGAATTTATTACCGGATATATCCATCGAAACGATGCGCTTGAGAATCTCACCGAGGACAAGTTCAATATGACGCTTGGCGAGATTAAACGTCCGCTTCCGATGTTCAACGAAGAGGCTTCCATTGGTGATATCTTTGACCAGATGCTCAAGCAGAAATCACAGATTGCGGTTATCATTGATGAATACGGCTGTTTCCGCGGTATCTTGACGCTGGAGGATGTGATTGAAACTATCTTCGGGTTGGAAATCATTGACGAAAACGATGAGATAGCCGATATGCAGGCTTATGCTCGCGAGCGCTGGAAACAACGCCAGAAACGCTTTAATAAACCTCTTCCAAAAAAAGAGAATGACAAGAGCTAAGTGTGTCATACTATGCTTGTCGCTTATTTTTGCGGCGCAAGGATTTGCGGCTGATTTGGTGGCTACAATTAAGGCATACAACAAAGCCGAGCTCTCCGGCGAAGTGCCTATCGGCACGGAAGTTACTTACTACAACAGTGCTGAAAGTAAAGGCCAAATAACCGCTCAGGCTGTTGCTACACTGAGAATAACCAACATGCCGCAATGTACTGTCACAAAAATAACCTTCTACCTCAAATCCAATGCCAAGAGCGGTTCAGGAGCCCTAGCGGTTAGTCTGAGGGGCTCGATTATAGCTGAAATCTCTAATAGCCAGTTTGCCGAATGGCCGGGTACTGGCGGCTATCAAACATCCTATGTACCTGTCTCTTTTTCTGGCTCTTGGCAAGCTAATGCCGGAGATAACATTGTCTGCCAAATTGCAGGCTCGGTCAATACCATTTATTGGGAGAAGGTCGTTGTTACCTATTTTGTGGCAGAACCAGACCCTCGAACGGTTACGTTCTCGTGGTTTGATGAGAACGGCATTACTCAACACACAACCATTACGGAGCAATCCTCAGGTTCTGGCATTATTCTTCCTCAGTGCCCAGTCTCCACAGTTGTATCAAAGGAAGAATGGACCTTTGCAGGCTGGACTATTACACCCTTCTTCGCCACTTATACTTCTGCCTTGCCCTTCTTCAAACAAGGTGAGAAGTTCTATCCCTCCGAGGACCAAGCTCTCTATGCCTTATATTATGTAGAACCCGAATTGACACCTATTGTGCAAACTACTGACTTCGTCTCCGGAGAATATGCCATCGCCATGCATGCGGACACCTTTTATCGGGCTTACGGAGATGTACTGTTTGATTCTCAAAATAAATCTCGCGGATATATTGCGGCAAAAAAGTGCGAAGTGCTTACAAATGAAAAAGGACAACGCCAATTCGCGAGTTCATATATCCCCGTTGAGCAGCGATATCAAATAACCTTTATCGGCGATAGCTTACAAATCCGTAATTTAGCAACAGGAAACAGTATTGGGCATAAGAATAATTATCTTTCCAATAACGATGTCAAGTGGGCATGGAAAGAGGCAAAAAACCATTCGCTGGCTATATTCTACGATACAAAAGAAACGGATAAAGGAAGTGAAGCTCGTTTCCTTTGGCTCTCTCTGCAAGAGAATGATTGTTTCGATGTTCAACTACTCCAAGTAAACTTCGACTACGAAATGATTCTCCTCTTTGACGTCTCCAAAACGCCGACATCTCAACCCCAAACCCGTTGGACCAGTTGTCCGTTTGAGTGCGAACAAGCCGTAGAACAAATCGCAGCGCCCTCAACTCAAGCCCGCAAAATCCTACAAAACGGAATACTTTATATTGAAATTAACGATACCAAGTACAACCTGCTTGGTAATAAAATAAACTGATTATGCAACTCGTTTTTTTATCCGGCGGCTCCGGTAAGCGCCTTTGGCCTTTGTCCAATAATGCCCGTTCAAAACAATTCCTGCCCCTTTTAGAGGCGCCGAACGGTCAAATGGAATCGATGGTTCAGCGTGTCGTGCGCCAAGCGAAAGAAGCTAAACTTGAAGCACAAATAACCTTTGCTACTAACGCCGCACAGCGGGATAGTATCATCAACCAATTAGGAACTGAAGTGGATATTGTGGCAGAACCAGAACGTCGTGACACCTTTCCGGCTATCGCTTTGGCGGCTTCGTATCTCCACTTTGCAAAACATTGTCCGGAGGATGAAGTGATTGTCGTGATGCCGAGTGACCCTTATACCGAATTGGGCTATTTCCAAACCATCGGTCGAATGGCAGAGCAGGTCAACCAAAACGCCGCTGACCTTGTTCTGATGGGCATAACACCCACGTATCCTTCCGAAAAATACGGTTATATTGTTCCAAAACAAGGTGCTGCAAAAGACACGGTAGCATTACCCGTCAGCCGTTTTACGGAAAAACCGACCGTCGAGGTGGCAAAACAACTGCTGGCGGAAGGTGCGCTCTGGAACGGTGGCGTCTTTGCATTCAAGCTCGGTTACATGATGGCGATTGTGCGCAAGTACATTCAATCCTCCTCCTTTGAGGATACGTATGCCCGTTATACCGAGTTCCCGAAAATAAGCTTCGACTACGAGGTGGCGGAAAAAGCGACTTCTGTGGCAGTCGTGCCATTCACGGGCAAGTGGAAGGATTTGGGCACATGGAATACTCTGACAGAAGAATTATCCCACGAAACAATCGGCAACGTCCTATTGGGTGAAGCCAACGAGAACACACACATTATCAATGAGTTAGACGTGCCCGTATTCTGCAATGGTCTCAAAAATACGGTCGTCGCTTGCAGTCCTGATGGTATTCTTGTTTGCTCGAAAGATAAGTCTGAAACCATCAAGAAATACGTGGATAATCTTTCCCTTCGTCCGATGTACGAGGAGCGTAGATGGGGTACATACAAGGTGTTGAGCGACTTGCCTTATTCGGACGGAACGCGCGCATTAACCAAGTCTATCATGCTTCGCCCGGGCAAAAATATCAGCTATCAACTGCACCATCAGCGAGATGAGGTCTGGACCATTGTTGATGGAGAGGGATTATTTGTCCTTGATGGCGAAGTGCGCCACGTTAAACGCGGCGACGTCTGCATTATTCATAAAGAAAAACTCCACGCTCTGAAAGCCATTACGGAGCTTGTTTTTATTGAGGTTCAAATCGGCAATCCCCTTGTTGAAGAAGATATCGAACGCTTTGATTATACTTGGTAGTGCCGGAGATTCTACTGCACTATATTTGGCAGCGCGGAATTTTTAAGGCTTTCCCGCAATACACAACCGACGGACGGCGCATCGAAGTGCTGTCTGTCGGGCAGCATAATACGGATGCCGGTCCAGATTTCAGCAACGCCCGTATTCGTATTTTTGATAACGACCAAACCGAAGAGTGGGCGGGAAACATTGAGATTCACATCGCTTCCTCCGATTGGTTCAAGCACAAGCATCACTTGGATTCGGCGTATGATCGTGTTGTGCTGCATGTTGTCCGAAAGGCGGACAAAGAGGTGTATAATTCGCTCAATCAGCCCATTATCCAATGTGAACTGCGTTATCCCGACGAACAGGATTATCTCTCGCAGTTGCTCGCTGACGCACGCCTGATGGATTCTTCTTTTTCAACGCATCGCTGCGGAAAATACCTTTTGCAGGACCCGAATCTGCTCACCAAAGGCTGGAAGCAAACGATGCTTATGCGCCGTTTGGACTGCAAAAAACAATCCATCGACCGTTTGCTCGCCATCACCAACAACCACTGGGAACAGGCTTTTTATATTTCCTTGGCGCATTATTTCGGTTTCCACGTTAATGGTATTCCTTTTGAGCAACTGGCGATTAATACGCCGCTCTCGTGCTTGCAGAAACATCGCAGCAGCCTCAAGCAATTAACGGCTATCTTATTGGGACAGAGCGGCTTGCTGTCCTCGGACGAT